>Ga0180007_10003814_pt1 | contig 16443 bp, 23 predicted proteins | sample MM_PC_MetaG_FD_121122 | JGI IMG/M metagenome (GOLD analysis project Ga0180007, IMG submission 121122) | Groundwater microbial communities from the Aspo Hard Rock Laboratory (HRL) deep subsurface site, Sweden - MM_PC_MetaG | ecosystem: Environmental > Aquatic > Deep subsurface > Groundwater... | reverse complement strand
GATCTTAACGCGGAATCATTATATTTATATGACCAGAACTGTTTATTAGATAGCGTAAAAACTAAAGTATCTAAATATGATTTGTTATATTATTATGACGTGTTATCTGAAGCACCTGCCGATTTGTGGAAATTATTATTGAGAAACATGATAGAGTATTACTCTTTAAACAGCCTTAAGTCTTTATTAACCGATTCCTTTGATAACAGCATATCGGAGGAAGTACGCAATTTGTTTTTCTTCATAAAAATAAAAATGAGCGATATGATAGGTGATTTGCGTATAGAAAATAAAAACTATAGCAAAGAGTCTGTTTTATATTTGATAAAAGATTTATTGAAAAAGGAAACGACACCTAGATTATTTAAGTATGCATTACAATATACAGATAGAGAAAGTTTAAACAACTTAACATTAAAATTAATGTTAGAACAAAAAGAAACAGGAGATGATTAAATGTTTAAGATCATTACTAGTATTGACAGAAAGACTGGGGAAGAGCACAGTGATTCGGGGATTTTGGAAAGTTTCAAATTTTCAGGAACAGATCCATTTACAGGAATTTTTACATTCCAGGATGGTAAAACTGTAGAAGTTTTGGAGTTTCCAAATGATTTAAAATCGTCCATGAATCATATGGGATTGAATAGTATTCAGCATGCAACAATCGATTTAACTAAAAGATCTATTGATATTACAAGAAAATAATTCTTAAAAATAAAACAAGAAAGGTTTAACAAGATGGACTCGCTTTCTACGTTCTTGTCCTTAGTAAAGGATATGTCCTATAACACGTTAACGCAAGCACATGCGTTCTACAATCCTTCTAACGCAGCTTTTTATTATAAAGTTCCAGCTACGTTTTCGGGGGTCAACATTAAAATTGCTAAGAGTCTTAACCCGGGGGCTACGGGTAGACCGCAAAAGGGTCAAAAAGTATATAATCACGAGAGAGCATGTAATTTTACAATGACTCCTGACGAATGTATACGATTACTAAATGCTTTTCCTGATATAGCGTCTGGTAAATATATAGATCCACTACAGAAGAACGAACAATATAAGCATACATTTTCGCTTACTCATTTCAGAGAAACTGGAGCTTCTATATTATCTGTATCTCCAGCTAAGAATAAAGATGGTGCTATTATAAACGGAATATTTATTTCGATAACACCACCTAAAAATTCAACAGACGAAGATAGAGCATATTATATGTTGCGACCCGGTGAAGAAACTACCTTATTTTTGAACTTCTTAAGCAATGTGGGTAAGAATTTACAGTTTGTGCAATCGTGTATTGCAGCATTGTTTGGAACTGTTAGTATGGGTGGTTTCAATTTCATAAAGTCTCGTAATGGATATAACGGGAGTTCTGGTTATAACAATAATGTAAATCAACAGCAACAATATCAACAACCACAACAAACGCAACAATATCAACAACCTCAAACTCCCCAACAACCACCACAAGATCTTCAACCACAACCTAATAATTTTACACCAGATTCTTTATTTAGTCAAGATAATTCAGATTTACCATTCTAGTGAATATATTCTATCTAGATGAAGACCCAAAGATTGCAGCAGAACATCATTGCGATAAACATGTGGTTAAGATGATAGTTGAAAGTGCTCAATTGTTATCAACAGCTCGTTTAATTTGTGACGGAAATACAAATAGAAACTCTTTTTTGTACAAAATCACACATCGTAATCACCCCTGCAGTCTTTGGGTTAGAGATAACGTTAAACATTATATATGGTTATACAAATTGTTTAGATACTTGTCTTATGAATATGAAAAAAGATATAACAAGATACATTTATCTTGGAAAAAATATAGTTATAAATTAAAAATGAGACCTGTTAATATACCATCTAAACCTTTCATACAACCCCCTCAATGTATGCCAGATTTTTGTAAAAGAATTGATTCAGTAGAGGCATACAGAAATTATTACAAAATTGAAAAATCAAAGTTCGCAACTTGGAAAATAAGAACACCATATTGGTGGAATAAATAAGAAGGGATTTTCATTATGAGTAACCAAGTGAATCATCTAATTGTAGAACACTTTAACTTTAAGGAATTAGATGAAGAAACGGAACTGGAAGTCACACGAAGAGTTACATTGTGTGCTTTTACAGAAAAAGATAAAGTTGCTATTGGGTTTAGCATTAAAAATCCAGTAGAAAAATGCGATAAGAAAAAAGATGGACTCAAATGTGCAATAAATCGCGCATTAAAATGGTTAGATAAACCAACAACTAGATACACCCATAGGTTACATTCTGATAAAAACGCGGCGCCTTCGTATATTGAATTCGTATATGAAAAAGCGTTGCCGAAATTCATAGAGCGTCGATGTGCTCCGTATTCGTATTATAAAGACAAATTGTATCCCGATTGGGTGAAAGAAGTTTTGAGTTAAAAGAAAGGTTAGAGGGGGGGAATTTAATTGTTCCCCCTTTCGTTCATTTAAATTATGATGTGTCATTATTTAGTACCTATATCTAGAATTGTAAACCCTAGGGATAATTCTAATATATACAGTGTAGAAGGACCAATATTAAGTTGGGAAATTGAAAATCAAGAAGAGTTAAATAAGATTTTTGATTTAGACGTAGGTCTTTCTAGAATGGGAATTGATTCGAAATCGGGTGAGAATTTAGAACCTTATAAAGAAGTAATTGATAAAATTGCTAAATTTATTAGATTTTGGTCATTACGTTCTAAATATTCATCTCATAATGTAACAATGCATCATTTCACAACGGAGGATTTTAAAATAGAGGATGATGAACTGTCTACTTATGTGTTGTGGGGGCTTACCGATGAATCATTCAAAAGTTCGATTGTAAAAATATAAGGAGATATAGTTATGTCTACAAGAAGTGCAATAGGTATTAAAGATGGTGATGGTAATATAAAAGGTATATATTGTCACTGGGATGGGTATTTGGAGAACAATGGTAAAATTTTATTGGAAAATTATAAAGACGAATCTAAAGTAGAAGAATTAATCGAATTGGGAGATCTATCTATTCTAGGAGAAGAAATTGGCACTAAAGTGGATTTTGGTTCATTTTCTTCTTCATCCTCAAAGCAATGTCTAGCATATGGTAGAGACAGGGGTGAGTCTAGTGCGGAATTTAAGACGTTTGGTGACGAGCAAGAATTTGTAGATTACTTCGTCGATTCCGATTTTTACTATTTATTCAAAGATAATAGTTGGTATTGGCATACACGATACAACCACGATGATAGAACTAAATGGTTTGACAAATTAACACCAGAGGTTATATCTAGCAAAGATGAATAGAAAAACTAATACTGAGTATTCCACGAAACATATAATCGAAATGGGTGAAATTGAGCACATACGTAAAAATACAGGTATGTATATCGGTAACTCTGAAACACCCACTAGATTACTTGAAGAATTGTTAGACAATGCGTTAGATGAGGTGCAGGCAGGACATTGTAAAAAAATAGCAGTTATTATTGACACGTTGACGGGAAAAACAACTGTTGTTGATGATGGGAGGGGATTACCATTCGATATGACTCTTCCCGTTGAAAAAGACCCACCTGTACTATCGTGTATAAAATTGTTCACCAGCGGAAAATTCAAAAAGCAAGATACCGATTCTGCTTATAAAATTGCTTCTGGGTTACATGGTATAGGGTTAGTTGCTTGCAATGCGTTATCTACAGAGATGACTATCGAAATTTGTATAAAATCTAAAAAGGGTATTTATTCTTTTGTTAATGGTAAATTTGTAGATAGAGTAGAAGAAAAGGTTGATTCTAAAAAACATCCATTTTCTACATCAATAACAATTATTCCCGATAGTAATTATTTTGCGTCTGTTATACCAAATATAGATTATATACAAGAACGGCTTAGCATTGCGTGTTGTGATTATTCTGATCTGGTTGTTATGCTTCAAGTAGATGATAAGAAAACCGTAATCAAAGGGAATGAAGATAAACTAGTATTCGAATATCTCAGTAAAAGTTGCGATGATTGGTTGAGAGTCGAAGAAACTAAAGGTGACGAGTCGTGTTTGATAAGATTGGGGTGGGATTCAAAACTACCTACTACCCCTAAATATTTTACTTCGGTCAATCTAGCAAGAGTGCACGATGGTGCACATGTAGTGAAATTAAATAATGTATTAAAAACTGTATTTCAAACATATGCTAAAAAACAGAAACTAACATTTCTACCCGAGGATTGTTTGGTTTATTTACGAGCATATATAAATCTCAAAATAATAACTACTAGTTTTGAAGCACAAATAAAAGTGCGATTGGGAACTAAATCTGATTTATCTATTATGAATGGATTGGAATCACAGATAAGAAAATATTTAGATAACAATTCAAAACTGTTAGATGAATTGTTACATAGGTTTCAGTTACACCGAGACACTATCAGTAATAAAAAAATAACAAAACAATCCGGCAACAAAAAACGAGGTTTTTCTAATTTTACTAAACTTCGGGACTGTACAAAACCAGGTGGGGAATTACTAATAAGCGAAGGTGATTCTGCTGCGGGTGGATTAATACAAACCAGAAATCCAGAAATACATGCTATACTACCCTTAAAAGGTGTTATACCAAATGCTTTAAAGAAGAAAGATATATTGAATAACGTAGAAATAAAAGAAATAATACAAGCTATGGGGTGTGGCGTCAATAAAGATTGCGATGTAAATGCACTTAGGTATAAAAAAATAATTATATGTACCGATGCCGACCCTGCCGGGCATTTCATTAGTTCATTATTAATATCTATGTTTCTATATTTAGTTCCAAAAGTATTAAAGAATGGCAACATCTATGTTTGTAACACCCCTTTATACGGTCATGGTTATGGAAATAAGTTTGTTCCTATATGGACAAATGAAGAATTAGAGATATGTAGAAACGATGGTAAACATATTCGCAGATTTAAAGGTTTAGGTGAATTCGACCCTAAAGAACTTTATAAGTTCACGTTAGATAAAAAGTCTAGAACTCTAATTAAAGTAGAATGGCCTGAAAACGATAAAGTTGTAGACATGATATTCGATTTAGTATCTAGTTCCTCTGAACGTAGAGAGTTGATGTTTGATGGTCTGTCAAAATACATGAAAAAGTACGAATTGAGATGAAACTAGTGATAGATGGTGAAAATTGTCAACATTCAGATAGACCTATATATTATAACATTCGTCCATATTCAACTTGTCGGTTATGTATCAGCAAATCCAATGACCTCGATATTTGCCATTCATATACAAAATGGTTTATAAATGTAACAAAATATCGTATATCTTTTTTCGTGTGCACGAGGACTAAATTTGAGTTTATAGCATGAAAGAGCATGAATTAAAATGAAACTGATAGTGCAAGGTAAACATGGATTTTTTAGAAAAGAAGCGTGTTGTGTTAAAAAGTCAATCCATTCCTATACTTGTGATAAATGTGTTTCTAAATGTAGAACCCCCACGACTATAGATTTTTGCACACATGACTTTGTATTTGGTATAATCTGTTGTTCCAAATGGAGATCGTGTTATATAACATGAGAACAATGAAAATAATAATATGGGTGTTAATATTAACATTATGAAAAGGATTCTAAGAATGTCGGGAAATAGATTGTGGAAAAGTAAAAAGTTATATAATTCTAGAAAAATAATTAATAACAATGTGGATAATGTTATAATAACTAGTGCCGAGGTCGATATTGAATATTATAGAAAAAAAGGTGACCCTGTATATAACGTAGAGTACTCTGAAAGTTCATTTTGTATTATATCTTCTGGCATCATGATCACTTTGGATTTTAATGCAATTGGTAATAGTTATAATTGTGACCTTAAAAAAATAGATCTATTAATTTCTGAATTCGAATCTTGTCTTGACGTTTTTAAAAAGAATAAGAAATCATATAAAAATTTTGCATTTCTAAATACAAAAAAATCTATGATTTCGAATATTATAATTGATGCCAATGAGTATAGAGCACATATAGATATAATGGACTGTAGAAAATATACATCCATTTATCTTTACAATGAAAAAGGTGCCATTAATATTTTAACTAAATTTATAAAAGAATTTAATAACTTTAGATCCGCCTTTGTTAAGGCGAGAGAAGAAGTTTACAAACAAAAAGAATTATACAAAAAATACAAACTCGAAAAGAAATCAAAATAATATATGGACGCACATAAAATATTTACAGAATTATATCACAATTATGGATCATATGTAAATAAAGAAAAAATGATCCCGTCGATTGTAGATGGATTGTTACCCGTACACAGAAGATTACTTACTACTTTACACCTAGTTGCAAAAAACAAATATGTAAAAACGGCTAAAGTATTAGGTGAATGTATGGGTAGATTTCATCCACACTCTGAACCTAAATCCTCGGCTGAATGGCTGGTACAAAACGAATTAGCAACGGGAAGTGGACAATGGGGTACTAAACTAGGAGTCGAGTCTATTGAATGCGCGGCTCCTAGATATACTAAAATTAAAGCTTCTGATTTTGTAGAGAATTTGGCATTTAAATATATCAATTATTGTAAGTGGGAAATGGGAGAAGTAGATGAAAAAGAACCTGTCAACCTACCTACAATGATACCTATTTGTTTATTATGTAAATATGAGATAAACAGTATAGGTTTCGGTATAAAGGCAACCATCCCTAACTACGAATACAAAGATCTAATTCAAAGATTGTTGTTTCTATTAGGTAAAAGAAGAAGATTGACTATAGTTCCTAAAATGGTTGGGTGTGAAATAACAAGCACTAAGGAAGAATTAGAAGACTTTCTAATAGGAAAAAATAATGTAATAAGGGGCGTTGGTACATTCAGTATTGATAAATTAAACAAACGAGTTTATATCAATGGGTGGAATACAAGGTTGACATTTCAAACCTTATTGAAAAGAATTGACTCCTATAAAAAATGGGATTTATTGTCTAATAATAATATCACCTATATTGACGAATCCTCTGATAAAAAGGGTACTAATATCAGATTTGAAGTTAATAGGGGAAGAAACATTGAAGATTACTTTAACAAACTATGCGAATGTGTAACGGAATGTTTAAAATATGAAAACACGTATGATGTTTATTGTGTAGATGAATCTGGTTCTGTAATCAAACCAAGTATAGATGATATGTTGTTAAAAGCATATAATCACTTTGCATCTGTACTCAAAGTATATTTAAATGATAATATTATTAAACTGACTGACGTAATTGAAGAGTTAAATTCTATAGAAAAAATAAAGCCTCATCTAAGCATATGCACGCACAAATCGGATGTGGACACAATGGTAACAACACTATCCAATAAATCTGGTGTAAATGAGGATGTTTTAAAAACTATACTGGATAAATATAAAATAAAGAAGTTGTTCACTGTTTCTACAGATACAACAAATATTAAAAATGAAATACAGAAGTTAAAAAACGATTTAAAAAATTTCGACTCTTTCGTGTTAGGAGAATATAATAATGTCTAAAGGTAAACCACTGACAAATAAAATAATAAATAAATCAAGCGAGACAGATAAAATACATTATATAGTTTTAACTCTGCTGAATTGCACACAATATCACCCAGATGATGAATATAGTGATTATAAACAAGACGTAATAGTTACTGATATAGCGGCTAGTTTTCAACTCCCCCCTAATGTTAAAATAATTATACGTTCGGACGATGGACATCGAGAATACTGCGGTGTTGTAACCGAGAGTGCCAGTGAAGTTGAGATGTTGGACGATGCCGAAATAGACCGCATAGAGGATATCATATGACTATGCCCGAGAAAAAACGAAATTTCATACAGGTATATCTAAGTGGTGGGGTTATACAAAGTATAAGTGCTGGGGACGATGTCGATCCCGAATTGGAAGTTATCATATGTGATTATGACATAGAAGGAAGTGAAGATGAAATTGAAACGAGAGATATAGATGGGGATGTTTGTAATATTTATGCGGATATGAAATGTAGAATGGATGAAGATTTGCAACTATTCTATGAGCAATTTCTTTATGGATAGCGAGTTGGTTAATAAATTAGTAATAATAGTATTATGTATATATTCATTTATTGGATCTGTGGGATGTGCTGTTATGGGGTATTTAATAATGAAGAGTTTGATTTCTTATATTAGAGAAAGGGGTTGATAATGTATCTAGATTGGGCAGTTGTATTATTTATAGTGTTCGTATTCGCATTTTCGCTATTTAAAGATCCATTCAATGTTGTATCTCAATGGAAAAGAAAACGTAACGTAAGAAGAATTAATAAAAGAAATAAAAAGTAGAGGTTATTATGGATCATACTTTAAGTTTTATTATTGGATTGGTCGGAAGCGGTGTATTAATATATGTTTATAAGTTCATCAGGAATAGTACGACACATTTTAAAGGAATAGATTACAATATCAACTGTCTACAAACGCACATTCGTAGAATATCAGATGATGTCAATGACTTGCGGTTTAAAACGTACTCACCTAAAAAACTCACAACATGTACACGTAAGTTATGGTTTTGCGCAGGGCACAGATTAGTAGGTCATGAATCAAAATGCAAAAACATACATGGCCACAACTATACAGTTTTTATAACAGTAGTTGCAGACGAATCATTAGATAAATTAGGTAGAGTTGTTGATTTCAGTGTTATTAAAAAGGTAGTGGGTGATTGGATTGATGAAAACTGGGATCATGGATTTATTGCATATAAAGATGATGAAATAATCAAAGCTATAAAATATGACGATTCTAAATTATTTATTTTAGATAAAAATCCAACTGCTGAAAATATGGCTGAATACTTATTTAATAAATCAAATGAATTGTTAAAAAAATACAATATTAAAGTAGTAAATATAAAATTATACGAGACAGAAAATTGTTATGCTGAGTATGGTTATAATTACGCACAATTACAAGTAACAGATAAAAATGACCGGACAAAAACTATACTTGATAAAAACTTCCCAGATGATGATTGTGATGAGGAACCACCGTTGAGTGTGTCTGGTTATTCTGGTTTTTCGGGAACGCCAAATATTAATACTACCAATTTCAATTATAACAATTCACCGTCTTTCGACCAGTGTGGTAATAAGGTCACGGGTGTAACGTCTTACATAACGACCCCTTTGAACGGTTATAGTAAAACGCATAGGTATTATTAATGTGTAACAAAATATCAATTTTCGGAGATGTACATGGTAATTTCAATTTATACAATAATAAGTTGAACGAATTATCACCAGAGTTATCAATTGTATGCGGTGACTTTGGAATATGGCCTAAGTGGAAAAATGTAACCATGGGTGGTGGTTTTAAATATTCATTAGAATATCTTAAAAAATCACCATGTGTGACGTATTTTGTAGATGGTAATCATGAAGATTTTGATTGCTTAAATGAAAAATACGGAAAACATTACACTTTTCCTAGTCAATATCCTAGTAGTGTATACAACATCAAACATATGCGCAGAGGGACTATACTAAAAATAAACGATCTGACTTTTCTATTTATGGGTGGTGCAGAATCTATAGATAAAATGCATAGAATAGAAGGGGTTTCTTGGTTCAGAGACGAGTCGTTATCATTTACAGATATAGATACGGCACTAGAAAAAATAACATCTGATAATATAAACATAGATGTTGTTATATCTCATTGCGCACCTATGGAATTTGATATAGTTAAGTTTAATGACTATGATAATACAAGTAGAAAATCGTTGTCTGGGTTATTAGAATATATTAATCCTAGACTTTGGGTTTTTGGACATTATCATATGTACAAAGAAGGTACATATAAAGATTGTAAGTGGGTGGGGTTAGACGAGATATGTAGTGAAAAGTGCAGTATAATGTTAGAGGACTGGATATGAGTAACTTACATAAACTCGACAGATTTTGTAAAGATATATTAGAAGATTTGGGAGATTTAATAACTCAAATTAGTGACAAAATGGACGAATATGAAAACATATGGTTCATTGGGATTATAATCTTTGCGATATGTGCATCATTATTCGCATTTATAGGTGGAATAATAACATCATAGAAAGGAAATGTATTATGAGTAATACATACACCCATAAAGGGTTACCAGTAAAAGATATAACTAGAACAGAAGATAATGGTGAATGTATCGGTTATCCTGAATTTCAAACTGAAGATGGAAAAATAGTATATTGGACAGACCCACCTGTATCTGAAAAAGGAGAGGATATGCACCCGTTATACGGAATTGCTGCTATTGCGGTATTTGTAGTATGCGCCGTATTATGTGTAATGACAATATGAAGAAACTAATATCATCAATATCAGAAGCAATAAATAAAGTTGTGATGTTTATTGCTAAAATAGATCCTAAAGTAATTAGTATACTATTTTTCATTATGATTGTTCTAGCCACAATTTTCTGGCTAAATTGCTATTAAGAGGTAAATATGTTAACAAGAGAATCTGGTATTGTAATTCCTAGAAGTCACTCTAAGTATGAATCAGCGATGAAGGATCTCACCAAGAAAACATACGAGTGGAATGGTGATGTCAAACTGTTATACTTGTATCATCAAACAGACGATGGGGTGTTAGTTCCCAGATTCTACCCATTGGATGATACATTACAAGACAACACTATTTTGGGTGATGAAATAAATGTAAAATCATCAATTGTTCCTAGAAGTGAAAGACAAAAGCGGTCTATAAAATATATAACTACAAATACTAATGGTATATTAAAATTAGAACCCGGGTCTGGAAAAACGGTACTATCAATAGATTCTATATGCAGAATCGGAAGAAAAGCAATAGTGCTCGTTCACAAATTGGAATTAGCAAAACAATGGGTAGAGCAAGTTGTGAATTTCACCGATTTAAAAGAAGAAGATGTGGGTTTTATTAGATCCAAGAATTATAAAGAAGAATTAAAAAAACCTATTATTGTATCTACAGTTCAAACATTAGTTAGTATAATGAAACGAGATGATTATAATGATGACCTGAAAACTAACAATATAGGTGTTGCTATATTTGATGAATGTCACACAACAATAGGACCTGAAGTTTTTTCTAGAGTATCGTATAATCTGAATTGTAAACGAGTGTTTGGGTTATCGGCTACACCTAGTAGATTTGGATGTGATGATATTTTATATTATCATTTAGGTGAAATTGTATATTATCCTCCCGAAGAAGATGAATTGTTAAAACCGGACATTTATATATGTCATTTCCCTTTTGGTATATATAAAAGATATAAAAAATTTATTTCGTGGGGTGGTACGTTTCAACAGGGTCGATATGATAAACAAATGGCAAAGGTAGACACATATTTAGATGTAACGTCTACCTTGATACGCAATGCTTATAAAAAGGGAAATAGAAAAATTCTTGTTATGGGAAAACGAGTTGAAAGCTTATTGAATCTGGCTAGGCGTTGTAAATTTGACAGGGATAAAGTTGGTATATTTATATCGGGTGCTCCCAAAAAAGATATTTTAGAATTATCAGACACTACCGATTTCAAAGAAGCGTTTCACACAAAAGACATTGTTTTTGCTACATATGGCATGGCTAGAGATGGTAATAATAGAGAAAACTTTGATTGTTTAATAATGACAGTTCCCACTTCGAATATCGTACAAGCGATAGGTAGAGTATGTAGAACTATGGATGGAAAGGCAACTCCGATAGTTCTGGATTTAGTCGATACAGAAGGTCCATTAGATTGGTCTATTCACGACGATTCTAGAACCGATCCCAATAAACGAATACCTCTATTTGTAAAATCTATGGAAAAACGGATAGAACAATATAAACAACTAGGGTGGATATACAAATATTCTAAAATAGATATAAATAGAAAGTGAAAATATATGAACGATTCGATTAAAGTTACAGCTAAAGTTATTATTCCAATTACTGTAGAACTAGATATATACGCGAAAGATTTAGAGTTGGACAATATATCTGATCTGAATATAAACGACCCGGATTTTCAATATATATCAAGATCTAAAATAAAACGAGAAGCAATTGACGCGGCGAGAAGTTTATGCTTGCAAAACAACGATATGGTTATATCCGAATGTAATATAGATACATTAGAAGAATGAAAATAACGAACGCGCATTGGGAATATAGGTGTAATATATTACACATTCGATGCGATTGCGGTAATGTGATAAAACACAGGTCCGATAGATGGAACGTTAAATGTAGCAAATGTCTAAAATGTGAAAATTTACGGGTTCTAAGAAATGATTATACGAACAAGGAGATTTGTATGACAAGTTTACCAGGTAAAAAATTAGGGGTGGGCGAGTTTAAGGTATTATTAAATGTGTTTAATATTGTAGGCAATAGCTGTAGCGATCTAATGATCAAGAATGGTAAGATATGTCAATCTAGCGATGATACCAGATCGTTATTTAAATGTGATTTAACCCCTATTATAGGAGATACAAATTTAAATATTGTTAGAATTGCAGACGTTGCCAGAATATTGGAAATTTTTAACAAACAGGGTAGCGAGGTATATATAAATAATACAGGTACTGCGTGCACATTTTATGATGAAAAATCGGAATATAAAACGGTACAGCCAATAGATCAGTATGTTAGTAATAAATATAAAACACAAGAAGAATTCGAATTAACAACACATGCGGATAATAGAATCATACTAGTCACAGGTGAACCATTCGATAAAAACGTATGTGATCGATTCGCGCATATATCGAAACAAATGAGTACTACAAATACAATTATACGGTTTGATAGATCGAAGGTTAAATTCTTACTATCACCATCGGATGAAAAGAATGCTACTATATTTGATGTTATATCTATAGGTGGATTAAATGACGATTTGACGGGTTCCGGTAAGTTATCTTTGGATTTTATATTTAATTGTAACCCACCCTTAAGTATAAGTTTGGCGTATGTCCCAGGTGAAGGTAACAAAACAGTTACATTAAAGTCAGAATTTAAAATCGGTCTTAATCAGAATGATACTCTCGATATGGAAGTGTGGGGATTTGCTATAATAAAATGAACATGACCACTAATTATCTAGGTATGACTGATATAGTTAGCCAAATGACACTTTTGAATAATAAAATAGATACTCTAAAAAATAAACTAGTAATAATGAAAGATATATGTACAGTCCTTTCTTTGTATAAAGGTGACATTAATAAAGCAGAACAGGCCTTGATGAATATGGTTTATAATAATGTAATCTCGTGTAGTGATAACAAGATCATGTTTGATAAGTTTGGGTTGTATTGTGTCATCGACTTTTCTAAACAAATTCCGGTTCTATCGATTACAAGTATTGGAGATATTATATGAAATGTGTAATAATTGCAGATTTACATATTAAAAATTGGTCAGATTGTGAATTAGAAAAAGAAACAAATATATCTAAGAAGTTAAACGATTTATTGTCAGTTATATCTGATGTATGTGAATACTGCAAACAACACAACATACACGATATTATATGCGCGGGAGATGTGGGCCATCTAAAAGGGGTGGTCCACACCCGTTCTTTTGTATTATTCAAGAACATAATTGAAAAATATAAAGATGTGTTACATTGGCATGTAATTCCAGGAAATCATGATATATCTACGTATAACCAAGAACAAAATTCAGCACAGCTATTAGAAGGATTACCTTCGGTAACTGTTTATTCTAAACCCGAAGTTATAAATAACGTACATTTAGTACCTTGGATGCCAGATATAACCGAATATATTAAAACTAACAAACCTAAAAATTGCAACGTGCTAATTTCACATTTTGGATTAAACGAAGCTCAAGTTAGATCGGGACAATCAATTGTATCCAGTATAAGTATTAAAGACTTAAAACAATACGATTTAGTTGTTCTAGGGCACTACCATCTTCCTCAAACGGTAGGTCATGTTTGGTATGTAGGATCGCCTATACAGTTAAACAGAAACGAAGCGGACCAGGAAAAACGATTCTTAGTTTTAGACACAGAAACGTTAGAATTAGAATCTATTCCTACAAGTGGTTATATGAAATATTATAATCTCACTATAGAAAATGAAGATGATGTCGAATTAATTGTATCTAAAGCAAATGACCTCAAAAAGTCAGGAAATGACGTTACGGTTAGAAATAGAATAATATCATTACAAAAAGAACTAGAGCAATCTATCCCAGACGTAAGACTGATCGATGAATCCGAAGAAGAATTTCAAGATAGAGGTATAACGAGTTCTATGGAAATTAGTGCTCAGATGAGTAAATATTTGGAATTGATGAACATTCCCCAAAAATATCATACTTCGTATACAAAAACGTTTTCGAAATATATAAATTTGTAGTAAGTTTGTGAGATAGAAATGAGCATAAAATCTATAATATATGGTAAATCCTTAAATGAATGTATATTACCATTACCCGAATCGTCCAAGTGTATTTGGATAATGTATATAAAAGATAAAAAATTAACTAAAATTTCCACAACGAGTTCGAAATTATTCGACGATGTGTTCACTATAGATAATTATAATATATGCGTTACCTGGAACACCCCACAAAGCACTTATAATGTGCTCATTCCACAATGTGTAATAGAAGAAATAGTTGAATACTTTTTATCTATAGGAAAAATTGGAACTATTAGGGCCGGGTTACAAACTTATATAAATCATATTAGTGTAGATATTATATGCACAACTATTATGCCACAACTAACATCGTTATTCAAATCCAAGATAGAAAGAGTTCGTAAGTATGATAAAAGTAAATTCTGTTTAATAAAAGATGATGCCAATCTTTCGAATAACGAGATTTTAGAAGATCTTGTGGATATTTGTGATAAAGAAATACATTTTAACCAAAACAGTTATATTACTGGGTATAAATTGGATTGTTTTCCCGTACATATAAGTAAATTTATAAGTTGTGTTAAAGGAACTTTAAGCTCTATAAATGCAGAAATTGTAGTTTACCGCAAGGAGTTTAGAACCTGTAATAGTGAACGTGTAAATAAAATTACTTCTAGGTTTATTAATAATATCGTATCTAGTATAAAGGATTTATCAATACACCAAATAAAATATGGAAGTAACCCGATTTATCCATTTGTAAAAGATTCCGACAATTGCATCGACTACGATAAAACGAGAGAGCGATTTTTATACTATGATAATCTGAAACCTAAAAAAAGGAAAAAGAATGAGACATCTTAAATTTACAAAAGTATCTATGCGTAATTTTAAATGCCATGAAGAAATGGACATGGTGTTTGATAAAAACCAATTTATAACAATAGTTGGTAAAAATGGGTCAGGAAAAACTACAGTAATAGATGCCATTTTATTTGGGTTATATGACACAACTACAAGAGGCTCTAGAGGTGTCGATGTAGTCAGGAAAAGATCCAAACGCAATTGTAGCGTAATATTAGAATTTGAAATAGATGAAGACAAGTATAGAATTGAAAACTATAAGAAACATAAACAGCATGGGGAATCTAAAATACTGTTTAAAAACGAAGAAAACATTTCGGGCGCAACTAGAAAAGATACAAATATATTAATTGAGTCCATAGTAATGCCTGAATCTATTTTCTCTAATTGTTTATTGTTTTCTCAGTTTATGAACAAATCGTTCACATCTTCCTCTTATAGCAACCAACGCGACTTATTGGATAAAATGTTAAACACGGAATGTTACGATGAGTTATACGCGAATACAACCGAATCGCTAAAAACAATAAAATCTAAACAAGCCGAAATAGAAACGAATAAAAATGTAATAGATGTCAAAATAAGAGAAAAATCAGAAAAAATATTAGATTTAAATAAAACAATATCAACTATAGAAACAAATAGTAAGAATTCTATTTCTTTGTTAGATAGCGAATTGAAAGAAAAACAATCGTACATAAAATTAAATTCAGAAGTTCTAGATACACATGGTGCTCTGAAAGAATCGTACAATAATTTAAACCTTAATATATCTAAAACTGAAGATATTATATCCCATAGGCGAGAAGCGGCTAATTCGGAAATTGAAGCGTATAAATCTAGTAAGGATAACGAATACAACGAATTTGTTCTAAATGTAAATTGCAAGTATGACGAACGAGTTCAGGATTGTTATAAGAAAATTCAGAATTTACAAGGACAATTGACTCAAAATGAAAAAGATAAACAGTTAAAGATAGAATCGGAAACAAATTCTTTAACCGAATCTCTTCGAGGTAAAAAAAGAAAATACGACGATATATTAGAAAGATCTAGAATCATAATCCGTGATTTGGAATCGTCGCAGAATGAACTAGAAATAGATATCAGAATTAGAGAAATAGAATTAAAAAAG
>Ga0180007_10003813_pt1 | contig 16449 bp, 12 predicted proteins | sample MM_PC_MetaG_FD_121122 | JGI IMG/M metagenome (GOLD analysis project Ga0180007, IMG submission 121122) | Groundwater microbial communities from the Aspo Hard Rock Laboratory (HRL) deep subsurface site, Sweden - MM_PC_MetaG | ecosystem: Environmental > Aquatic > Deep subsurface > Groundwater... | reverse complement strand
CCCAGCCAAAAAATATCGTCCATGGCCAGGGAGGGGCTTCGGCTGGAACTGGGCTCCGCCTTGCGCCAGGCCCAGGTCAGCGGCCAGGCGGTGCACTCGCCTGCCATCAAGGTAAAGGTCAATGGCGGCCATAAATACGTGGACCTGACGGTCCAGCCCATCGACCAGCCCGAGGCCCTGCAAGGCCTGCTGGCCGTGGTCCTGCGGGAGACGCAGGGGCCCTCGGCCGGGTCCAAGGGCAAGAGTGGGCGGGGTTCTGGCGCGGAGGTGGAAAACCGCTTAACCAACTTGGAACAGGAACTGCAGCACACCCGGGAGAGGCACCAGGGGGCCATCGAGGAATTGGAGACCTCCAACGAGGAGCTGAAGTCCATAAACGAGGAGATGCAGTCGGCCAACGAGGAGTTGCAGAGCACCAACGAAGAACTGGAGGCCAGCAAGGAGGAGCAGCAGTCGCTCAACGAGGAGCTGGCCACGGTCAACGTCGAGCTACAGGCCAAGATCGACGAACTGGCCCAGACCCAGGACGACCTTAAGAACCTGCTGGCCAGCACCGAAATAGCCACGTTGTTCCTGAGCAACGACCTGACCGTGAAGCGTTTCACCCCCACCGCCACCAAACTGATCAACCTCATCGCCAGCGACATGGGGCGGCCGGTGGACCACATCGTGACCAACCTGGACTACCCCGATCTGGTGAGCGACGCCAAGAAGGTGCTGAACACCCTGGGTGTCAAGCAATCCGAGGTTCGGACCAAGGGCGGGGACTGGTACCAGATGCGCATAATTCCCTATCGCACCATGGATAACGTCATCGATGGGGTGGTTGTCACCTTCACCGATATCAACCGGCAAAAGCGGGCCCAGAGCGAGCTGCGCGAGCTCAGCGACGCCCTGGAGAAGGCGGGCCTCCAACGGGAGGTGCTTTTAAAGGAACGCACCAAGGAACTCAAGCATACCCGGGGCCTGCTGCGCAAGAACAAGTGATCGATAAGATACAGCCCTTTGGGCGGTGGATCGGGAGAACCACCGGTAATACGTCGCCACTATAGACAAGGCCTTTCCCCGGGGCTAAACGGCCTGTTTCCAGTTTCAGCTCAAAAAAAAGCGGCGCGGCTTTCCCGACCCGGCACACCCTGTCGCTGGTCAAGGGCCCCCGACGGCCAGACGGCGGGCATGGTGAGCATGTTTAGGGGGTTGACAGTTGAGAATTAGAAGTGATTCTCCTGGAGACACTAGGGCATAATTGTAATGAGAGTTGATACTAACGGGAAACCATGAAGCGGGCCCCAACCATGAAAAAGCCCCCTGAAAACCACGCCAATTCCCAGGAATTGCGCAAGCGGGCCGAGAAGCGGCTGCATGGCAACCCTCCCGACGACTCCGAGTTGCGGCCGGAAAATTTCCCCGACGTCCTTCAGGAGTTGCGGGTCCACCAGGTGGAGTTGGAGATCCAAAACGAGGAGTTGCGCCGCACCCGGCAGGAGTTGGAAGAGTCCCGCGACCTGTACTTCGACCTCTACGACCTGGCTCCGGTGGGCTACCTCAACTTGGACCAGAACGGCCTCATCACGCGGGTCAACCTCACCGCCGCGGCCATGCTGGGCAAGCCCCGCCATGAACTGATCAAACGGGGCTTGAGCCGTTTTATCGATCAGAAGCATCATGCCCGATTCGCGGCCTTCCGGAAAAGGGCGCTGGAAGAAGGCTCTGACCAGCACTGCGAACTGGCGATGATCCGGGCAGACGCCGAGCCATTCCATGCCTTACTGACAGTCATTCCCGATAACGACGCCGGAGGCAGGCTACAAGGTTTGCGCGCGGTGATTGTGGATATCACCGAGCGCAAGAACAGCGAGGCGGCCCTGGCCGAGAGCGAGGAGAAGTTCCGGCTGGCCTTTGAAAACGCCAGTGTCGGGGTGTGCTTGGTGAGCCTCGACGGTCACCTCCTGAAGGCCAACCAGCGCCTTTGTAATTTCTTCGGCTGCAGCGAACAAGAGCTTATAGGCAGGAGCGTGGACCAATTTTCCCACCGCGATGATGCGGAACTCAGCCCGGAGTTCATCCGCCGCAGCCTTACCGGAGAAGTCAGCGACGCTTTTTTTGAAAAACGCTACTTTCACAAGCAGGGCCACATCATCTACGGCCAGGTTTCTTCATCCCTGGTGCGTGATCCCCAGGGGAATCCTCTCTACTTCATCTCGCATGTCCAGGACATAACCGGCCGCAAGCTGGTGGAGCAACGGCAGGCGCTGAACGCCCAGGTGATGAAATATCTCAATGAGGCCTCGGGTGTTGATGCGCTGGTCCGGGATATTTTGTTGGCCATTAAAAAGGAAACCGGCTTGGAGGCGGTGGGGATTCGCCTGAAAGATGGCGAGGATTACCCCTACTACACAACCAACGGTTTTTCCGATGACTTCGTGGAGTCTGAGCGTTACCTCTGCAGCCGAGATGATTCCGGCGAGTTGATAAGAGACGACCAGGGCAAGGTGTGCCTGGAGTGCATGTGCGGCAACGTCATCCGCGGACGGACGGATTCCCAACTGCCCTTCTTCACCGCCGGGGGAAGTTTCTGGACCAACTGCACCACCGATTTGCTGGCGAGCACCTCTGAAGTTGATCTCCAGGTAAGGACCCGCAACCGTTGCAATACAGAGGGATACGAATCGGTGGCCTTGATCCCGCTCCGCTCCAAGGGAGAAATAATCGGCTTATTGCAGTTGAACGATAGCCATAAAAACCGCTTTACTCTGGACCAGGTAGAGTTTTTTGAAGGGCTTGGATACAGCATCGGCGTCGCGATCGACCGATGGTTGGCCGAGAGAGAAAAATCCAGGCTGGCCGAACAGCTTCGCCAATCCCAGAAGATGGAGGCCGTGGGCACCCTGGCCGGGGGCATTGCCCACGACTTCAACAACATCCTGGCGGCCATGATGGGCTACACTGAGCTTGCCCTGGATGATCTGGAGGGAACCGGCCCGGTGGTCGAGAAACTCTGCCAGGTGCTCATCGCCGGCAACCGGGCGGCGGAACTGGTGCGCCAGATATTGCATTTCAGCCGCATAGGAGAGCAGGAAGACCGCCCCCTGGCCCTGTCCCCCCTGATAAGGGAGAGCCTGAAATTACTCAGGGCTTCCCTGCCCGCCACCATTGAAATCCAGATGGACTTGCCGGAAAGCGGGTGCCAAGTTCTGGCCGACCCGGTTCATATCCACCAGATAATCATGAATCTGTGCACCAACGCCGCGCAGGCCATGGCGGAAGCGGGCGGGGTGCTGGCCATAGAGCTGTCCACGGTTAACATGGACGAGGACACGGTCAAGACCTTCGCCACCCTCAAGGCTGGTAAATACCACAAGCTTACGGTAAGCGACAACGGCATAGGCATGACCAAGGGAGTCGTCGATCGGGTGTTCGAGCCCTTCTTCACCACCAAGGAAACCGGCAAGGGTACGGGCATGGGGATGGCGGTGGTGCATGGTATCGTCCGAGAACACGGGGGAGACATATCCATCTACAGCGAGCCTGGCCAGGGCACCACGGTCAATGTGTATCTGCCGGTGCTGGAGACGGAACTTGTCACTGATGAGACCGAAATACACTTGCCGGTGGTGGGGGGGACGGAGCGAATCCTGCTGGTGGATGATGAGAAGGCCCTGGCGGAAATAGGCCTCAGGGCCTTGAAATACCTGGGTTATGCAGTCACCGCCTTTACCTCCAGCCGGGAGGCGTTGGAGAGGTTCAGGGCCGGGCCCGATGATTTTGACCTGGTTATAACCGACTACACCATGCCCGAGATGACCGGAGCCAAGCTGTCCCAGAAAATATTGGCTCTGCGGCCGGACACGCCCATAATCATCTGCACCGGTTTCAGCCAGCAGCTTGATGATGAAAAGGCCAAGGCGCTTGGCATCCGTAAGTTGCTCATGAAACCATTGTCCAGGGGCACCCTCGCCCGGGCGGTGCGGGAGGCGTTGGATGGAAAAGATTGAGATTTAAAGCTCCAGGACCTCATTTGACGTTATGGCGGGGCGACCCATGAACAAACCAAAGACAAGTTCCGCCAAATTCGAGCAACTACGCATCACGGCTGAGGAGTTGCTGCGGGACAAAGGACCTGCTTCCTCACAGGTCAACGGTCACGACCTTGCCCAACTCGTCCATGAGTTGGAAGTCCACCAGGCGGAGCTGGAAATTCAGAACGAGGAACTGCGCCTTACTCAAGCCAAACTCGAAGATGCCCGGGACCAGTATTTCGATCTTTATGACCAGGCTCCGGTGGGTTACCTCAGCACCGACGCCAAGGGAAGAATTCTTCAAGCCAACCTGACCATAGCCAGCATGCTGGCCATGCCGCGCGGCAACCTGGTGGGGCGAAGCCTCTATCTCTGCGTGGCCCGAGACCACCACAAGACTTTGCTTGATCTCCTGAAGTCAGGGTCCGGAGACCGCGGCAAGCAGACCCTTGCCATAGAAATGATCCGGAAAGACGGCTCCCGATTCCACGCCCAGGTGGAAAGCGCGACACAACTGGATGATGATGGCCTCCTCCTGCAATTCAGAATGGCCATTGTCGATGTAACCGAGCGCAAGAGAACTGAATACCGGCTAAGCCGGAGCGAAGAGCGTTACCGCCGCCTCTTAGAGACCATGCCGGACGGGGTCTTCACCCTATTGCCGGATGGGACCATTGGCTCTCTCAACCCGGCTTTTGAAAAAATCACCGGTTTCAATAGAGATGATTGGCTGGGGCGCAATTTTTGGGATTTGCTTCACCCTGATGACCTGGGTATGGCCAAGGAGGTAATACAGACCGCCCTGGCTGGGAAAGGAGGGATAGCCGAGGAAACAAGAATTCTATCCAGCACTGGCGGCTACCTGATTGTTTATTTCATTGTGGAGCCGGAATTTGAGGCTGGCAAAGTTACCGGTGTCTGGGCGGTGGGCCGCGACATCACCAGGCGCAAAAAGGCCGAGCGGGCCTTGCGTAAGTCGCGCGACATCCTGGAAGCCGAGGTGCACAGGAGAACCCTAGAGCTGTCCCAGGCCAACCAGGCCCTGCGGGAGGGGCTGGAAAAGCGCAAAAAGGACGCCGCGGAGTTGCGTGAACAGAAGGTCGAACTGGAATTCAAGACCGTGGAATTGGAAGAGGCCAACACCGCCTTGCGGGTTTTGATGCGTCGAGGCGAAGAAGACAAGGAAGAGTTGGAAAACGCCATTACCCAGCAAACCCACCGGCTCCTTGTGCCTCGCCTGCAGGGGTTGCTGGAGTCGGGACTTGACCAGCACCAGCAAAAGGTGGTGAACCTGTTGGTTTCTCAACTGAGACAGATCACCTCCTCTTTTGCCCAGCGGCTGAACTCCCCTAAATTCGGCCTCACGCCTAGAGAGATCCAGGTGGCCATGATGATTCGCGAGGGCTTGGCATCCAAGGAAATCGCCGAGGTATTGAAAGTCTCGGGGGACACGGTTGCAACCTATAGACACCATATACGCCGTAAAATTGGGATATTAGGAGAAAAGGTCAGCTTGAGCGCCCATCTATCCGAACTCTAATAATGGTGAGTTAATATAGCCATTATTTCAACTATCTCTCATCTGTGCGTTTCCAGGATTTCAAGGGATAATTTAATAAAGACGCGGCGGACACCGCTTGCTACCACTTGCCGCTCGTGGCCAAGCTTCGGCCAACCTCGCCAAGGCAAGCCTAGCGACCACTGCGAAATGACATTCCGTCGGGGGACAAGTTCGACGGCCCGATGGTCTTGTTCGGTCCGCTTCACACCTAAAAAGGAAAGGAGGACCCGTGGCCAGGATTCTCCTAGTTGCCAGCTACGAATGGTCTCGCAGTTACCACGCCTACCAGCTCGCCGATAGGGAGCATTTGGTAAGGAGCACCGACTTCACGCCTCACTTGGCAGAAGTGGCGACCTCTTTCCGGCCTGATGTGATTGTGGCCCATATTACTGATGAACACGCACCGGCTGATCTGTTTTGGCAAACCGTCAAGAAATTGCGGGAACCTCGTCCCGCGGTGGTTTTCAGTACGGATGCCAACAACTGGGGAGCGGTGCATGTCTCTCCATACGGCGGCTACGCGATGGAAAGCCCCAAGCCGGAAACACTGACCAAAATCGTAGAGAACGTCTTGTACCGCCAGGGGTTGGAGAATCCACCGGTGGTTCCAGGCAGCCAACGTCCCATGAAGGGTTGAAATATCAGTTGAGGTGCCGCGCCATAAAAGGTGATGCCCAAGCAGAAGGCGTGAGAATGTTGTGAAGACATCGAGAAACTCCGCCGAATTTGCAGAACTGCGGAAACACACTGCAAAACTGTTGCTGTTGCAAAAGGCGACGGAAGGCGCCTCACTAAAAAGAAGCCCTTTGGATCTTATCGAGGATCTGGAGGCTTTTCAGCAAGAGATTGAAACCCAAAACGAACAACTGCGTAAGTCCCAGGCCGAATTAGCCGCAGCCAAAGACAAGTATCTAGATTTGTTCGAATCGGCGCCGGTGGGCTTCATATCCCTGGCGCAAAATGGAGCCATTAGCGAGGTCAACCTAACGGGTGCGGACATGTTGGGCCGGGAGCGCCGCCATTTGATCGGGGTCAGCATTTTTCAATTTGCCTCAAACGAGCACCAGCTTGCGTTGCATGACTGCCTCAAATCCACGGGGAATACCGGGAAAAAGCGCGCGTGCGAAATGGAACTCAGGCCAAAACAAGGAGCCCCCCGCTTCCTGCATGTGGAATGCATGGCCCAGCTTGATCAGTGGAAAAGGCCCGCAGAATACCGCCTGGTCATGCTGGAGATCACCGAACGCAAGGAATCCGAGGCAAGGGCCACGCAAAGGAATGAACAATACCGGGCGCTGGTGGAAACCATAACCGACTGGTTTTGGGAGGTTGACCAGGACGGCAGATACCTGCATGTCAGCACCAAAGTCAAATATTTCCTGGGCTATGATCCGGAAGAGATCGTTGGCAAAACTCTATTTGATCTTATGCCTCCCGCTGAAGCCGATCGGGTCAGACCCCTGTTTCGCATGGCCTTGGACAATCAGGAACCCATACTGCATTTGGAAGGCACCTATCTCCACAAGGGAGGGGGGCGGGTTGTTTTGGAAACCAACGGAGCCCCTGTCATTGATGGCCAAGGAAGATGTGTCGGATTTCGAGGAATGTTTGCTCTAAGGCCCTTTAATAGACAAGCCTCGGTTTAGCTATGGAGCAAAAACGCTCACAAAAAGCCTCAAAAGGATTGAACCAGAAGAAAGGCGGCATACGCCGGATACCTCTAAGTTAGAACTTGCCCCACTGATCTTCCCCCGTTTTTGTGGTGACGTAGTTAAGCAGCCATTTTGATCATCTCATACTGGGCCGGGGTCATGTACCCCAGGCCCGAATGTCTGCGGCTGTGGTTGTAGAAGACCTCGATGTACTCAAAGATAGCGGCCTTGGCCTGCGTCCGGGTTTGATAGTCCCGGTGATTCACCAATTCAGTTTTGAGGGTGTGGAACCATCTCTCCATGGGGGCATTATCCCAGCAATCGCCTTTGCGGCTCATGCTGCATATCATGCCGTGGGAGCGTAGCGCCCGCTGATAGTCCCCGCAGGCATACTGGCTGCCCCGGTCCGTGTTCGGTAGTCGCCTTGAACTTTTTCTTCTGCTTTGCCCGGCGGCCGGCACGCCAGCTATGCACACATCAGACGCTATGCCGAGGCTAACACCCAGGCAAAGACCGGGGGCGGCTACGTGGCCGTGAGCGAGGCGGAAGAGGGGCCGGAGGCGGAAAAGTAGGGTGGCGGCATTGGTAAGGATTTGGTAAGGCCTGAAAAGCACAACAGGCGGTTAGCATGGGTTGCTAACCGCCTGTTTTTATTTTTGGTAGGCCAGAGGGGATTTGAACCCCTGACTTCCACCGTGTGAGGATGGCACTCTCCCGCTGAGTTACTGGCCTTTAGTCTCGTATGCGGCGGGGGCTTTGCTTGCGCTTGCGGCCCCCGGCTTGCTCGGCTTTGCCGTGCGGAGTTTTTTGTACACCATCGTCGCTGGGTTTGCAAGCTTCCTTAAGCCCTGCCGCTTCTCTAAGGGCAAAAATTTCGCTCTTGCGCAGACGACGGGCCTCTCCCAGGGGCAGATCGCCCAGGCGCAGGGGCCCGATGCCCACCCGGACCAGGCGCTGCACCCGGTGTCCCACCTCCACGCACATGCGCCTGATCTCGCGCTTTCTGCCCTCGGTGAGCAGAAAGCTCAGCTTGCTGCCGTTTTTGCCCGAGGACTTGATGCCCACCTTGGCCGGGGCGGTCTTGCCGCCCTCGATCTCCACCCCGTTGCGCAGGCGCTGCAACACCGCCGGGCCGGGCCGCCCGTCCACCCACACCAAATAGCGCTTGGACACCTGGTGGCTGGGGTGGGTGAGCCGCTGGAACAGCTCGCCGTCGTTGGTCATGAGCAACAGGCCCTCGCTGTCGTAGTCCAGCCGCCCCACCGGGTAGAGGCGTCCCGCCGCCTCCGGGGGCAGCAGGCTGAGCACCGTGCGTCGTCCCTGGGGGTCGCTCACCGTGCTAACCACGCCGGAAGGTTTGTGGACCATCCAGTATTCCTTGTGCTCAGGAGGAGGCAGGGGCCTGCCGTCGATGGTGATCTTCTGGGCGGCCGGGTCGGCAGAGTCGCCCGGCTGGTTCATCACCTTGCCGTCCACCGCCACCCGTCCGGCGGCGATCATTTCCTCGGCCGCCCGGCGGCTGGCCACTCCGGCCAGGGCCAGAATTTTGTGTAGGCGAAGTTTAGGCATAGACCTCAGTCTTGCTCTGGAGCGGTTTTGGGCGGCGCCTCGACGGCGTCTTGCGGCTCGGACTCGGGTAACGGTCCGGGCTCCGGTTCGGGCTCGGCTTCCGGCTCGGGTTCCGGGTCGCTCTTTTCTTCCTGGGGGGCGTCGGCTGCCTGTTCGGTCAGCTGGTCCGCCGGAGTCTCCCCGGTTTCGGCGCTCTGGGGCGCTTCGGGCTCGGAGTCCTCTTCTTGGCCGGGGGAGGGCTGGGTCTCATCCGGTTCGCCCGCCTCGGTCTCGGCGGCCTCGCCGTCTTCCTCGGGCACCGCGTCCCATTCGTCGTCCTCGCCCTCGCCATCCTCGGCCTCTTCCAGGGGAGGCAGGCCGCCCTCCACGGGGATCAGGTCGTCCAGGCTGAGGGAGCGGGGCTCGCCCAAGGGCAACTCGCCGTCCTGGTCCGCGGGAGAATCCTGGGCGATGCCGGCCAGTTTTTCCAACTCATCCAGGGTGGGCAGTTCGCTCAGGTCCTTGAGGTCGAACACCTCCAAAAAGCGGCGGGTGGTGCTGTAGATCAAGGGCCGCCCCGGCAGGTCCTGGCGTCCGGCCACTCGCACCAGGTTCTTTTCCATGAGGGTGCGCAGGATGCCTCCCACCTCCACCCCCCGGATGCGCTCGATTTCGGCCTTGAGCACCGGTTGCTTGTAGGCCACCACCGACAGGGTCTCCAGGGCGGCCTTGGAAAGGCGGGTGACCTGCTGCTTCTTGAGCTTGCGCAGCCAGAAGGCCATTTCCTTGCGGGTGCGGAACACCCATCCCCCGGCCACCTGCACGATCTCCATGGCCCGCTCGGAGTTGCTGTATTCCTCTTCCAACTCGGCGATAGCCTGCTTGACCGCGTCCCGCTGGTTGTCCTCCAGCACCTGGCATAGCTGAGCCAGGTTCAAGGGGGTTTCCGAGACGAACAACAGGGCCTCGATTATCCTTTTCAAATCGCGGCTCAAGCCTCGTCCTCCTCTTGCCTACCCGAGGCCTGGAAGTAAATGCGCATGGTCCCCCACTGGGTCGGTTCGTTCTGGGGCGAAGGCACGCGCTCCTGATAGACTCTTAACAGACCCACCCTGGTGAGTTCCAGTAGAGCCAAAAAGGTTACCACCAGTTGGGGCCGGGTGCGCTGCTCGGCGAAAAACTCCTCAAAGGTCATGGTTTGGCGGATGCGCAGATCCTCCAGCACCTCGCCGATGCGGTCCTCCAGGGAGACCCGGCCCTTGGGTATCTCCAGCACCATCTGCTCGTGGCGGTGGGTCATCAGGCGGTGGAAGGCCTCTATGAGGTCGAACACTCCGGCCTCGATGGCCTCCTCTTCCCCGGCGCGCACCTTGTCCAGCTCCCGGCGGCCGCCGCCCCTGGTGAACACGTCCCGGTCCAGCAGGTCGCGGTCGCCCAGCTTGTCCGCCGCCGCCTTGATGCGAATGTGTTCCTTGAGCCGCTCCACCAGGTCCTGGCGGGGGTCCTCCTCCTCCTGGTCCTCGGAGGAGTCGTAGGAGGGCAGAAGCTGGCGGCTCTTGATGTGCAGCAGAGTGGAGGCCATGACCAGGAACTCCCCGGCCACGGCGATGGACATGTCTTGCAGCAGGTCCAGGTAGTTCAGGTACTGCTTGGTGATCAGGGCCACGGGGATGTCGTAGATGTCCACCTCGTTCTTGCGGATGAGGTGCAAAAGCAGGTCCAGGGGGCCTTCGAATATCTCCAGCTTTACCGCGACGTCCATGCGACCACCTTTAGTAGGGCAACAGTAGGTTTAGCACGGATTGGGCCGGAAATAGAACCAGATAGCCAACCAGATCGGGCATGCCCGGCAGCCAGCGGGGCAAAAAGATAAGGCCCAGCAGGATGACGAACCCGTAGCGGTTGAGCTGTTGGTAGCGCAAGGCGGCCTTGGGCGGGAGCAGGCCGGTGAGGATGCCCGAGCCGTCCAGGGGAGGCAGGGGGATCAGGTTGAAGAAGGCCAGGATCACGTTCACCGTGACCCCCACCATCATCATCTGCCCGAAATACCACTTCCACTGGGCGTAGCCCGCGAACACCCCGGCCTGGACCAGCAGGTGCAGGGCCCCGGCGATGATCAGGGCGAAGAGGATGTTGCTGACCGGCCCGGCGGCGGAGATCCACACCATGTCCCAGCGGGGGTCGCGCAGACGGCGCGCATCGATGGGCACCGGTTTGGCCCAGCCGAAGCCCGCCCCGAACCAGGCGGTGATGAAAAACACCAGGGTTCCCGCCGGGTCCAAATGGTTGAGCGGGTTGAGGCTCATGCGCTTTCTCTGCTTGGCCGTGGGGTCGCCCCTGAGCCAGGCCACAAAGGCGTGGGAGGCCTCGTGCACGGTAAGGGCCATGAGGATGGGCGGGGCCAGCATCACCAGCTTTAGCAAGAAGTTGGTAAGCCAGTCCATCAGGCCTCGCCACCGGTTTTTTTGAATTCTTTCATCACCAGGCGCTCCTCCTGATCCCTGGTGAGCACCTCGCCGTCCAGGCGGGCGGCGGTCAGGCGGTCCAGGATGCGTTTGAATAAGGGACCCGGAGTGTATCCCAGGGCCTTCAAGTCGTCACCGTCCAGCTCGGGCCGCACCCGGGCCAAGGACAGCATGTACTGGCTCACCGCCTTCTTGGCCCATTGGCGGTTGGCCTTGGCCAAGATGTAGAGCTGGAACTCGGGCCGCTGGGAGTGCAGCAGGAAATATATGTCCGAGGCGGCTGGTTTCTTGCGCTGCAAAAGGTTCATGGCCTTCAGCGCCCGCTCCCTCTCGTTCTCCAACTCGTCGCGCTGTTTGCGCGACATGCCCAGGCGGCGGCCCAGAGCCTGGCGGCCCTCGGGCTCCAAGGGGTCGCTAAGGCCCAGGTAGTATACCAGCCACTGCTCCACCGGTTGGTCCAGAAAGGAAAGCCGATGCCAGGCCAGAGCCTCTTCCAGGTCCTCCAAAAGCTCCTCGTCCTTGATCTCCAGCTTTAGGTCCGTGTGGAAGACGTATAAGAGCTTCAGTTCCCTGAGGCGCTGCAAGCAGGCCACGGCCCGCTCCTCTTCCAGCATCTGGCGGAACTCGCCGAACAGCCGCCGGGGCGATAGGCGCTTGAAGGCGTCGATCTTCACCGCGTTCTTGACCAGCCCCTCGGTGAGCTTGCCGATGCGGAAGCCGAAGCGCTGCTCGAAGCGCACCGCCCTAAAGACCCTGGTGGGGTCCTCCACAAAGGAGAGGTTGTGCATAACCCGGACGGCCTTTTCCTTGATGTCGCGCAGGCCGTCGAAAAAGTCCAGGAGTTGGCCGAAGCCGGGTGGGTTCAGCTGCACCGCCAGGGTGTTGATGGTGAAGTCGCGGCGGTACAGGTCCAGCTTGAGGCTGGAAAGCTCCACCACCGGCAGGGCCGCCGGGGAGTCGTAGTATTCCAGGCGGGCGGTGGCCACGTCCAGGCTCAGCCCGCTGGCCTCGAAAATGATATTGGCGGTGCTGAACTTCTTATGGGTGCGCACCTTCACCTCGGGGTGCAGTTCCCCAAAGCGCCGCGCAAAGGCGATGCCGTCGCCTTCCACCACCACGTCCAGGTCCAGGTTTTCCCGCCTGAGGAACAGATCGCGCACCGAGCCGCCCACCAGATAGGCCTTGTAGCCCAGGTCTCCGGCCACCTGGCCCATCTCCTTGAGGATGCTCATGACCCGCCGGGGCAGGCGTTCGCCCATGAGGCTCTTGATGTTCTTGTTGCGCACCGTGCGGGGGCCTTGGTTGCGGTCCATCAGGTGCTCGGTGATCAGGGGGTTTTCGATGAGGGTATTGAGCAGATCGGTGCGGGTGATGACCCCCAGCAGCTTGCCGTCCTGCATCACCGGCACCAGGCGCTGGCGGCGCTCCACCACCGCCTGTTCCACCTCCAGCAAGGTGGCCCGGGGCGAGAGCACCTCCACGTGGGGGGTCATGTATTCCACCACGCTGAGATCGCCCAGGCCGTGGTACACCGCCTTTTCCACGGTCTGGCGGGTGATGACGCCCCTGACCTCGCTGCCCTGGCTCACCGGCAACACGTTTACGTTGTAACGGGTGAGCACCTGCTCCGCTTCCTTGAGGGTGGTCTCGGCGGGCACGGTGATGGGCGGGGAGGTCATGAGGTCTTGGGCCAGGATGGTGGGGTTAATGGACGAGCGCAGCACGTTGGTCAGGCGCTCGCCCGCCTCCACCAGGGTCATGTCCTTCAGGGTGGCGCTGGCCGCGGTGGGATGGCCTCCGCCGCCCATGGCCTGGGCGATGGCCCCCACGTCCACCTCGGGCAGGCGAGAGCGGGCCACCAGGTAGATGCGCCCCTCCATGCGGGCCAGGGCGAACAGGGCGTCCAGGTTTTCCATGTCCATGAACTTGTGCACCAGCACCGCGAACTCGGGCACGTAAAAGTCGCGGCTCACATGGCTCACCACCAACGATGCGCCGCCCACGTTGAGAGTCTCGGCCGCGCTGATCAGGTCGTTCAAGAGGCCAACCTCCTCGGCGGTGAGTTCGCGGGTGATGAGGTTGGACACCACGCTGAGGTTGGCTCCCTGGCTAAGGAGCCAGGCGGCGGCCCCGTAGTCGGCCGGGGTGGTGGAACTGAAGGTGAAGCTGCCGGTGTCCTCGTAGATGCCCAGGGCCAAAAGGGTGGCCTCGCCTTCGCTCAGGGCCACACCCTGGTTGCGCAGCAGTTGGCTCAGTACGGTCACCGTGGAGCCCACCGGCTCCACGATCTGGTAGGAGGCCTTGACGTCGTTGGCGCTGTCCGGGTGGTGGTCAAAGGCGTGCACCTCCACCTCGGGGTCGTCGGCCAGGGGACCCAGGGGGCCGATGCGCTCCTTTTGGCGGGTGTCCACCAGGATCAGGCGGCGCACCCGCTCAAAGGGCACCTGCTTGACCTTGACGAAGTTGTAGAGGAAGCACACCGAGTCCACGAAGAAGTTGCGCAGATTGCGCTCCTGGGAGCCGGGCAGGACCAGCATGGCCTCGGGGTAGAGCTTGGCCGCCGCCAGCATGGAGGCCAGGGCGTCGTAATCGGCGTTGATGTGGGTGGTTATCACCTCCACGTCGCGTTGGGAGCGCTTTTTGCTGGTTTTTTGGGCCATGGCCTGGTTCAACCTCTCGGGTGGTGGCGGCGGTGGACCTCCACCAGCCTCTGGCGGGTGACGTGGGTGTAGACCTGGGTGGTGCTGATGTCGCTGTGCCCCAGCATTAGCTGCACGCTCCTGAGATCGGCCCCGCCCTCCAAAAGATGGGTGGCAAAGGTGTGGCGCAGGGTGTGAGGGGTAACCGGCCCGTTTATGCCCGCCTTTTGCAGGTGCTTGTGGATGATCTTCCACAGCCCCATGCGGCTCAGGCCGTCGCCCCGGTTGTTCAAAAAAACCTCCTCGCGCAGTTTGCCCTTGAGCAGGCGGGCGCGGGGGCCTTCCAGATAGTCCTTCAGCACCTTGAGCGCCGTTTCGTGCACCGGCACCAGGCGCTCCTTGTCCCCCTTGCCGTGCACCAACAGACAGCCCACCTGGAACTGCACGTCGCCCACCCCCAGGCTGATGACCTCGCTCACCCGGAGTCCGGCGGCGTACATCAGCTCCAGCATGGCCCGATCCCGGCGGCCCAGGTCGCTCAAGGGGTCTGGGGCGTCCAGCAGGCGCTCCACCTCGTCCCGGCTGAGGAAATAGGGCAGGCCTTCCGGCAAACGCGGCCCAACCAGCCCGGCCAGAGGGTCTTTGCTCAGCTCGCCCCGCTTGAGCAGCCAGGCCACCAGGCCACGGGCGGCGGAGAGCCGCCGGGCCCTGGTGCGGGGGGCCAGGCCGTTTTGGGCTGCCTGGGACAGGAAGGCCACCACGTGCAGCGACTCCACCTGGTCCCAGGAGGTGACTTCCTGCTTGAGCAGGAAATCGGTGAGGTCGGCCAGGTCCTCGGCGTAGGAACTGACCGAATTGGCGGCCAGGCCCCGCTCGGCGGCCAGATGGGCCAGATAGCGGTCCACCGCCTGGTGCAAAGCCAGTGCCTGAGGACTAGCTAAGGTCATAAAAGCGGTCCAGCTTTCCCAGGCGCATGCAGCCTTCCCCGGTGAGCAGCACCATGTCCTCCAGGCGCACCCCGCCCCAGCCGGGCAGGTAGATGCCCGGCTCGATGGTGAAGACCATGCCCGCGTCCAGCACATCGTCGGCGCGGGGGCCCACCCGAGGGTCTTCGTGGGTGGCCAGGCCCACTCCGTGGCCCAGGGAGTGGCCGAAGCGCGACCCGAATCCGGCCTGGTCGATCACCTCCCTGGCGATGGCGTCGGCCTCGTTGCCGGTCATGCCGGGCATGATCTCATCGTAGGCCTTGTTCTTGGCGGCCAGGGTGGCGCCGTAGACCTTGGCGAAGCGCTCGTCCGCCGCCTCCAGGCCTCCCGCCACCACGGTGCGCGAGATGTCCGAGCAGTAGCCTTTCAGCTTGGCCCCCACGTCGAAGACGATGGGGTCGCCCCGCTGAATGACCCGCTCGCCGCTCTCGGCGTGGGGCTCGGCCCCGTTGGGGCCGCTGGCCACGGTGGGGGGGAAGCTGACCCCCTCGGCCCCGGCGTCCTCCACCGCCCGGGCGATGGAAAGGGCCACCTCGCGCTCGCTGCGGCCAATAAGCTCACCGGCCAGGGTCTGGTCAAGGACCTTTTCCATGAGGGCCAGACTGGCGGCCAAGGCCCTGATTTCCGCGCTGTTTTTCTTGACCCGCAGCTTGGAGACCAGCCCCAGGGTGGGTTTGATCTCCACGCCGGGCAGGTGCTGCTCCAGGCGGGAGCGCCACATGTCCAGCATGGCCTCGGACTCGTAGGCCAGGGTCTTTAGCCCCAGCTCCGGGGCGATCATTCCGAGGAGGGGGGCCAGGCCCTGGTGGTAGATCATAGTCTCGAAATAGGCGGCCTGGGAACGGGCCGTAAGCTCGTAGCGGAAGTCGGTAAGGAGCAAGGCCGCGGTTTGACTTATCAAAAGGCAGCCGGAGCTTTCGCCCCACTGGCCGTCGTCCGGGGTAAACCCGCTGAGATAGCGCCGGTTGGCGGGCAGGGTGACCAAAATGGCGTCCAGACCCTGTTTTTTAAGCAGTCTGCGCAGCGCGGCGAGCCTGGTTTTTATCATGGCGCTCTCCTGATGGCGGCTGGGGATTTCTTCAGCCTGCATAAGATTTTATAGCATCGGGCCCCCTGGGTGGCAAGGCCGGGTCCGGCTTGCTTGCGCCGAGGCCTGGGCCTGGGGTATGTAGTAGGGACTCTTGAGGAGAGACAGCTTTGCAAGCATCCGAGCGCGTGATTTCGGCCGCCGCCGCGAACTTGGCCCAATGGCTGGGCGGCGAGACGGCGGCCGCCCGTCCCCTGGTCATGGAACGGGCCACCACCACGGCCCCGCCTTCCGGCCTGGACCCGGCGGGACGCCGGGCCGTGGAAAGCCTGGCCCGCCATTTGGTGGAGGCGGTGCTGGCCCTGCGGGGCCGGGGCCTGAGTCCGGAGGAGGTGGGCGAGGCTATGCGCCGGGAGGTGCACAAGCGGCTCATGGCCCGGCCGGAGTTGGAGCGGGCTGTGGCCGCCCGCCTGGAGGGGGCCTTGCCCCGGCTGCTGGATGTGGAGCATCTGGTGGAGCTGGCCCAGCGGGGGGTGAGCGCTTCGCCGCTGG
>Ga0180007_10003812_pt1 | contig 16451 bp, 26 predicted proteins | sample MM_PC_MetaG_FD_121122 | JGI IMG/M metagenome (GOLD analysis project Ga0180007, IMG submission 121122) | Groundwater microbial communities from the Aspo Hard Rock Laboratory (HRL) deep subsurface site, Sweden - MM_PC_MetaG | ecosystem: Environmental > Aquatic > Deep subsurface > Groundwater... | reverse complement strand
GGCGCAGTGACCATGGGGGTCATGACTTGTGCGGGGGTCGGCGTCCATATCATCCCCGCCGTCGGCGCGTTGACCATGGGAGCCATGACGTGCTCGGGGGTTGTCAAGCGAGAAGTTCCCGCCGTCGGCGCAGTGACCATGGGGGTCATGACTTGTGCGGGGGTCGGCGTCCATATCATCCCCGCCGTCGGCGCAGTGACCATGGGAGCCATGACGTGCTCAGGGGTTGTGTTCCGCCAAGGTGATGTCACTGGGGGCTTGACCCTTGGCGTGATGATAGTGGCGGGTGCGGTCAAGCGGGAGGTTTTTGCCGTAAGCGCGGCCTCCATTCCAGGGATGACCTGCTCGGGTGCGGTCAAACGGGAGATCCCTACTACTGGCGCGGTCACGACCGGGGCGATGACCTGCGCGGGTGTCGGCGTGCACATCATTACGGCAACCGGGGCTCTAACCCTTGGGGGCGTGACGTGTGTCGGCTCGGTCAAACGCGAGGTGCCAGCCGTCGGCGCGGTAACGCTTGGGGCGATGACGTGCTCGGGAACCGTCGTTGAAATTTGGACCGGGACCGCGGCCCTAAACCTTGGGGCGATGACGTGCTCTGGCGTGGCCACGAACTTCCACGCATTGCCCGGCGTCCTGACCATGGGGGCGATGACGTGCTCGGGCGTAGTCAAGCGGGAAGTCCCCGCCGTTGGCGCGGCCACCATCCCAGTAATGACGTGTTCAGGCGTTGTTACCCGGACCATCCCAATCACGTCGGCGCTGACCCTGGGTGGGATGACCTGCTCAGGCACCGGCGTGTTCTACACGACCCACACAGCAGCCGGGGCGTTGACCCTGGGGGCCATGACCGTCTCTGGCGCAGGCGACTACACGACAACCCACACCGGGGCCGGGGCCGTGACCTTGGGGGCCATGACATGCTCCGGGACAGCGGTCTACTACACGACCCACACGGCAACGTCGGCATTGACCCTGGGGGCGATGACGTGCGCCGGAGCCGGGGTCTACTACACAACGCACTCAGGGGCGGGGACGCTCACAACGGCGGCGATGACCTGTTCTGGCGCAGTGGCGATCTATACGAAACACACGGCGACCGCCGGTATCTCCTTGCCGGTGATGACCCTTGCCGGTCTTGTATCGCGGACCATCAAGGGGACCGCAGCCCTATCGGCGGCGGCCATGACCGCCAGTGGTTCGGCCACCAGGATTGTCACAACCGCCCCGTCCCTGAGTTTACCGGCAATGACGTGCTCGGGCGTGGGCGTGGTGTACCAGTTCGTTACCGCCGTTGGGGCCGCAACGCTCGGGGCGATGACGTGCTCCGGCGTCGGCATAGTGTACCGGCTCGTTACTACAGTGGGGGCCGGAGCGCTGGGGGCCATGAGTTGTTCTGGCACAGGTGTCCGCACTGCGAACGTGACGGGGGCCGCAACCCTGGGCGGCATGACGTGCTCGGCGGCTGGCAAGCGGACCATCCCGGCGGCGGGCGCATTGACCTTGGGCGCGGCCACGGCGTCCGGGGATTGCGTCGGAACCCGCCGGGCAGTTGGGGCTATGATCATGGGGGCCATGCGGGCCATCGGCCAGCTCGAGGCGTCATCCTGGGACTATCAGTGGTACGTGGTCCGGGACATCCTCGAGGGTGACGATACTGCGCCCGTCCGGCTCGCCCACGTCGAGGCCGTCAAAGCTCCGACCAGGAGGACACCGGCATGATCACCTACTCGTTCAAACTCGGGCGGATCAACAAGTCCGAACTGAAAGACGGTCTGAATGAAGCGATGCAGGTGCCGCTTGTCAAGGCGGCGAAGCGTGTCCAGCAAGCCATCCGAAAAAGTATGCGGAAAGCCCCGCGTCCGGGGGTCCCCTCGAGGCCCGGGTATCCGCCACACGTCCAGACGGGGAACCTACGGTCGGACATTAGCGTGTTTCGCAGGAAGCTCTCTGATGGCCGGTACTCGGTTTCGGTCGGGTTCTCCCGGAAAGCATGGTACGGAATCATCCATGAGCATGGCGGGCAGTATCATCCTGCACGACCTTTTATTCGGCCCGCGTGGAACAAGGAAAAGTATCGGCTCAAACATCTATTCAGAAATTTGCCGTTGGCGCACACGGGCGCGATTCGGCGGATTAACAGCCGGAGCATCAGGAGGGTGACGCGATGATCGAAGGACAGATTGCAGACCTGTTACTAGCCGACTCGGACATCTTCGCGGTCCTGGCCTTGCACGATTTTGGGGATGGCACCGAACGACCCGCCATTTTCGCGGGCGACGAAGACCCGCCCGAAGATGCCGAAAATCCGTGCATCTCGATAGGGTTAGAGGCGGACAGTCCCGAAGACGAATCGCGGGCCGCACGTGGGGCCATCGCGATCTACACCGTAACGACCAGGTGGGACAAAGAGTCGAGTCCGAAGGTCCGGCGCGACCATGCGTTTTTGATCTGGAAGGCCCTATCTCATGCGCGGGTGACGCCGGATGCGTCGCTCGGGCTCGAGGACGCCGTACTGGCGTGCGGTCTTCCAGGGAGAGTAACCGACGCGGAAGGGTTTCCCGGTCACGAGCTCACAGTGACCACGACCTTGACAGAAGCCGTGAGCTAAATAGAATTAGGAGAACGAGACATGGCTGAAATGGGATTCAATGGGACCATCACAATTTCCGGTTCCGCTGAATCGCGTGTCAAGGATCTGACCATGAACCTTGAGCGTGATGACGCGGAAGCGACCACGCGGGCCGACGAAGGCTGGGAGAACATCGAGCCCGGCATGGCCCGGTGGGGCGCCGAGTTCGACATCGTGAACACGACGGGCGACACGGCGTATTCCGCGTTGCGCGCCGCATTCATTTCGGGCGCGGCCGTAACCGTGAGCATTGCCGACGATTCGGCGGAGACGGTCACGGGCTCTATGAGCGTGATGCGATTCACCCGCAACGAACCGCTGACCGGCGTCGTGACGACCTCGTGTCGGCTCGCAGGAAAAGGCAAGCCGACCGGCGGCATCTAACGGCAACTCGTAACACGCGGAGGACAGACAAATGGCAAGAGGTTTCAAAGACCGAGAAGGCGTTGAGTGGTTTCCATTGTGGCATGGCGAGAACCTGTCGGACTTGCTGCGCTATACTGGTATCACGCTCGAACAACTTCAGTTCGAGAGTGAAGACGGGTCACAGACGGTCACGCTCCCGGCGTTCGCACTGGTTGAGGCCATGTGGTACACCGTTCGCGGACAGGCCCGGGAACAGATTCGGCGGAACATCGAGCGCACCGAGTTCCTACGCCGGTTCGACCCGTCCGATATTGTGGCGGCAATCGCCGTGCTGGTCGAATCGTTGCAGGCCAGCATGCCCACAAAGGAAGACATTCCGGCGACGTTGCAGAGGGCGGATGACGACCCTTTGCCGGAGACGCTAAGCCCCTGACCTGGGACACGTGGGTCACGGTTGCCGCCTGGGCCGGGATGTCGCCGCGTTGCGAGTTGACGTTTCGAGAGTTGACGATCATGGCCCGGGAGAAAATGGAGGAAGCCTGGTGGCATACGGCGTCGCTGGCGGCAGGCGTCTCGCAGTTGTTCTCGAAGAAGGCGGTTGACCCGAAAGAGTTTCATCCGTTCCACATGACGATCAAGAAACAGAAAACGAGCGGCCTGACCGTGAAAGAGTTCAACGAAGCCATGCGAGCCGGTAACTGGAGATTCAGATAATGGGCGGAACTGGTACAGGCGTCCCCGTAGCAGAAGGCTCGGTAGTAATCGGCACAGACCTGAGCGGGGTCGATAAGGGGCTTGCCGTTCTACGCGGGAAACTTACCGGGTTCGCATCGGGGATTGCCGGGGCGCTCAAGTCTATTGTCATGGCCCCGTCGAACCTTGCGGCCAGCCTGGCTATCCCGGCCAAGCAGATCGCTATTGGTCTTGGCGTTATCACGGGCGCGTTCGCGTTTGCGGGCCGTAGCGCCGTCGAGGCCGCCAGTTCGTTCAACGAGACTATGAGCAAGTTCAACGTGGTGTTCGGCGCGCAGGCCGACGCGACGTATGAATGGGCCGAACAGTTTGCTAGTGCAGCGAATCGCGGGCGAGGCGAGATAGTTGCGTTGCTGGCCACAACGCAGGATTTCTTTGTCCCGATGGGGCTTGCCCGTGACAAAGCGGCCGAGATGTCCAAGGTGCTCGTCAAGCTGGCCGTGGACATAGGGTCGTTTGCGAACCTCTCGACGGAAGAGGCGTTCACCAAGTTGATCTCGGGCGTGGCCGGAGAGACGGAAGCGGTTCGCCGGCTGGGCATCGACATATCAGATGCAACATTGAAACACTACGCTCTCTCTCAGGGGATCACGCAATCCTGGGAAAGCGTTTCGTTCGCGACCAAGGCAATTCTGCGTCTGAACAAGATGATGCAGGATAGCACGGACGCGCAGGGCGACGCTATTCGGACAGCGGACCAATGGGCGAACGCGATTCGCGGGTTGGGCGGGCACCTCGAGGACTTGAAAGAAGCCATCGGTTCGCAACTCATTCCGATCCTCGGGCCGTATCTGACGAAGATCACGGATATCGTGAAAGCCACGACCGCATGGATACGCGAGAACCCCGCGTTTGTGGAAGGCATGTTCCAGATTGCGCGGGCCGTGGCAGTTGTCGCCGGGCTCGCGGCGGGGCTTGCAACCGTGCTCACGAGCTTGGTGTTTGTGGCATCCCCGCTCGGCGCGTTGTTCTCGGGCATCGCCGCTATCGCCGCCGATATGGGCTGGCTCCACGTGGAACTGGACGGGATACGCGAGTCTATGTCGCAGTTCGTCGAGCCGGTAAAAGCGGTCGGGGCGGCCGTCGTGGCAAAGCTGAAAGTCGAGGTGTCCCGGCTGTTCTTGTACGTGCTGGACAAAGTTACTGCGATAGGCGATTGGCTTGAGAGGATCATCACTTCGCTGAGGCCGCGACTTGCCGGGATGACAGAACAGTTCGGGGACATGGCGGTCACGGCCATTGCAGCAGTACTGCCACGGCTGGCGAATCTAGTGGGCGAGGCGTTGCTCAAGTTAGCGACTCTTGCAGCCGAACTGGGCAACAATGTTGTCGTTGGGCTCGCAATGACGCTGTTCAAACAACTGAAGCGCATTCCAGGATTACGGGACATGATGCCGACAGAAGACCAGATGCGCGGGATGTTGACTGCCGCATCGGATGTTCTATCGGAATTTCAGAGAGAGCAAGGCGTTGCCCTCACAGAACTCAATCGCCGAATGAACGAAGCTATCTCGAATCTTGCCGCGCAAGATCTGGCGCAGATGTTCGACAACACGGGGATTGCCGATGCAATTGGTGACCCGTTGCAGGCGCTCCGGGATTTCGGCGATGGGATTCGGCGAAGTCTTGGCGCGGATACCATTGCCGCAAACGCCGGGCTCCAAGAAGCCCTTGGAGGGTTGCAGGGCGTCCTTGACGGACTGGGCCGGTCTATCGGAGCGCCGGGGGAGACGCTGTCCAAGATCCCTACATCGTGGGGCGCCGGCGGCGAAGCAGGTAAAAAAGGCGGGGCCGATACCTTCGGCATTTGGGGCAGTCAGAACCTGCGGGAACTCATGGGGTTTGCCCAACGCGACCCGGCGAAAGATCAACTCCGTGAACAGCAACGGACGAATGCGTTGCTCACGGACATCCTCTCAGCGACGGAATCGCAAGGCGGGCTAACGGCGAGGTACGCATAATGAGTCTGACCGACCCGGCAACATGGACTACCAAAGAACTCCCGACCAGCCCGACATGGGGCCGGAATGCGAACGGGTCAACGCTCACCTATGAGTATCTGATTGAGGGGCCTAGTGCACCGTCTGTCGTGCTCTTGACCGTCCTTGATCCGAACTCGCCCGTACCAGCGCACTGGAGTTCTCATCCGTGGTTCTCCTGGCTCTTGGTTGATTCTGTGGACGTGACGCCGGTCCCGAACCTTGCGAACCCGCACTGTCGGATGACGGTCACGTATGGCGAGCACCTCGATATGACTGAGCACCTCGAGGTCTGGCAGTGGGATGTTGGGACCAAGCAGACCCGGATCACATCCGTCAACGGCCCCGCGTTCATCACGCACGTTCCGGCCGCAGACGACTACGGGCTGGCCATCAACGTCAAGGGCGACGACGTGGAAGGTGTGGACGTGTACCGAGGGGCCGACTCGATTCGCGTTACGAAACTCTGGAACTCGGTATCCCCGGCGGGCCGTCGAATGCTGTTCGAGATGACGCCGTCGCAGAACGCCGATTGGTGGTTCGAGTACGCGCCCGGCGAAGTTCTATTCCTGGGCGCACAGATAGACCGGGTGGCAACCGGGCTCACGCAAGTGACGTACAACTTCATCACGGCCCCGGACCTGGGGGCCTACGATGTTGAACTGATAGACTTTGGCCCGGCGAACATTGCGCCATACCCGTTCGAGTACGTGTGGTTCGTGCCCGGCAAGACGACCGTCACGGGATGGGACGGCGCGGAAATTCCCTCGACGGGCATCCGCTCGCTGCACATGTGCGAAGTCTACAACTGGTCCAACTTCGCCAACTTTCTACTGCAAGGACCATACTGACATGGCCCGAAGCGTAACAGGTCCAATCGAGTCCGGGGCGCCGATTGCGGCACGGGACATCCAGACCATTCAGCGGACAAGCGACCAGGCTGCGAATGTTGTGGGAAGCCAGGGGCTGAACTTCACCCGGAACCCCAGCGGGGTGTCTGCTTCACTTGGCCGGGTTCCGCAAGACCTCAAGACCTACTCGATACTGCAAGCCGTCAATGAAGGCGCGGCCATCATTCAGCCGAGAGAGGTTGCCGTTATCACGGGTAGTCTGTACGATTCGTTGAATCATCCGTTCCAACAATGGCGCAATCCCTGCCTTCGGGTGCGCCATGCTACCGCGGCTGCTGACGACGATCTACATTGGGGCGTGGCCGTGGATGCTATCCCAGTGGGGCAGATGGGCCGGTTCTGTGTGGGCGGTGTTACCATGGCCCTGGTGATCGGCGTGGCCGGCACGGACGAAGACAACTGGCAGGTCACGAACGACTACGCATCGAGTGGGTTATATCTCAGGATCACGACGGCGGGCCAGGGTCAGATCCTCTGGCGGGACTCGGTGAACTACGCTATCGACGTGGCACACCCGGCGCTTGTCCGGTTCCCTTCGGGCGGGGGCGGAAGCGGCGTCTACATCGTGGCGAACTTCGCGGCGCTTCCAGCGGCGGCAACAGTCGGCGACGGCGCACTCGGGTACACCGAGGACAAAGACAACTTCTATGGGGTCCGTGTCGGGGCCTGGCGGATCCTGCACCCGTTCACGCAGACCACAGCGCCATCGAGCATCGGTGAGGCAGACGGGGATCTGTGGTATGACACGGACACGAGCCCTTATTCTGTGTATGCGCGAAGGAATGGGGCATGGGTTGCGATTTTAGATTTCGCCATTTACACAGCGACCGTAAAGGGTTCGTTGCCTAGCGTAAGTGATCCGGCGCTTGGATACGCAACAACGCCCGACGTACTCTATGCGCGTTGCGGGTCTTCGTGGTTATCAATTTCGCATTCGGAGTAGTAGAGCAATGGCGTTCCATGCAAGTGGTACAGGCCAGCCGGTTGGGGAACTGGCAAAGAAAGCAAGCGTTGAATTCATCGTTGCGGTCAACGAGCGGATCGACGTGCTTCGTTCCATGCAAGGCCGGGCCGGGCTCGGGACGTATGCAAACGGGGCGAACGACTGGGCGACGGGCAACTTCCCGGTCTACGGGGATCTTGCCGGGAAGCCCCTTGAGTCTTGGCGGGATGACTGCCTTGCGTACATTCGTGCGAGCATTGCAAGCATCTGCACGTATTTCGTGAAATCGTACACTACATCACCCGCAGGCATTGTCTTCTACTCCGGGATTGCCGACCTGCTTGGAGCGGGGAGTTTCGGTGCAACGTGGGTTTCTCCGGTCCGTCCACAGACCGCCAATGCTTATTTGCAAGTCAAAGAAGCGCTTGAAAACCTGACCATTGTTTCCGGCTTCGTCGATGTATGGAGCACGGCGACGAACATTTCACGTCTTCGTCACGAACCCAGAAACAGTGTAATCTCTATTGAGGTTGCGTGGGACTTAAGTCAAGCGGCGGGGACGAACCTCCAGAATTATACGTTTTATTCCGATTCCATAGTGTATAATTGTTTTCATTGGTATAGTCCTACTTTTGTGCCGGGTTCTCATTACGTAATTGCAGCGGTAAACCATTCGCTTGAAGTGACTATTGACACTCTTCCTGTAGGACTGACTGACACGCACTTATTTTACCACCACGACTTTTGGATACGAGACCGCTTTGATTCGCAGCCGCGTTCTGGAATGAGCGCGACAGACAACCAGGGTGGTTCAAGTTCCGTGCCATTGACGTTAGCAATTGCACCATTACCGTTTGATACAAAGACAGAAGTGTGGGTCGCCAAGGCTCCATGCATTACAGGGACCAATACTCTTTTTGTTCTCTCCTGGACACCAGCAGATCATCCGTGGGTTGATGATCCGCCGCCTAGCAGTTCAGCATTGGCCTTTGGCTTGGGAAAATCCATGTATCCCATTGGCGACCTTAGTTCGCTGATGACCTATGGATAGGAGTTTCATGCTCGCAAACGAAACAGACTTTCCCGGCACGCGGCCCCGCCTGAAAGAGCGAAAGGCCCACAGAACACGGTTGCTCCTTCCCTCAGTCTTCGCTCTGTGGGGCCGCAGCCGGGTTGACCTAGTGATCGGATAAGGAGATCATCATGCTACACGCGAACGAGAAGATGCGGATCTACTGCCTGGGGATGTCCTGCGCACAGGCCGTCTTCGGGGCGCGGCCCCCGGCATTGCACTACGCCGTCCGGGTTGCAGATCTCCTGTTCATGACGGCGGCGCATGAGTCGGGGTTGATCCACCGCCGCCAGACGGTGTTCGCCGGAAAGAACACGAACCGAGGAGGCTGGTCTCTGTACCAAGTCGAGTGGCCCAGCATCGAAGAATCGCTTCGGGTCATGAATCGGAAGCCAGAGATAAGCACTCATGTATTACGCTGGCTCGCGGCGTTCCACAGCCGGGACCTGCGCGGGGCCGTCGAAGCCGCGCTCCGGGCCATGCCCGATCTTCCCGAAGACACGCCCGCCGACGACCTGCACGAGGTTTCACCTTGGGTCCGCTTGCTCGGGCTCATGCTTGAGGAGACGGGGGACCCGCTCGGGTGTCTGTTTGCGCGGCTCCATTATCTGAGGGCGCCCGGCCCAGTCCCCGCGACAGTCATTGACATGGCCGCATACGCCAAGCGATACTACAACACGGCGGCGGGCAAGGCGACTGCGGCAAAGTATCAGAATGCGTTCACTCGGTTGTGCCCGTGGCCACCCGAGAGACGCACATAGTACAGCATAGGAGAGGCCCCCATGAAGTTTCTACGCAAGCTCATTATCAATGCATTGTCGAGCAGGACCTCGCAGAACGTGGCCGGGGCCGTGGTCATCACGCAGATGATCCTTGACCTGGGTGAAAAAATTGCACCCGATGTCCCGTGGGAAGGATCGCTCGCAGAAGTTATCACGTACCTTGTTGGCCTGGCCATCGCGGCGGCAACGACCGCCATCATTGGACGGCTCGGGGCAGAAGTGCGGACCCCCGGCAAGCTCGGATAGGGCGGGAACCCACTGAGGTTCGTGCAGGCATAGACTTTGTGGAAGCGGTAGTCCCCCAAAGCTACCCCGGAATCGAAAAGCCCGCCACGGGCATCCTGGGCGTTATTCTATCAACTGCCATGCCTTGCCGGGCCGGGCCATGCCTTGCCTGGCCACGCCGTGCCTCGCCCCGCCTGCCATGCTCAATCGTTCCGGTTGCCGCCCTCGAGGAACGCCTCAGCCTCCACGGCAAGCCCTTCCACGTCGTCTACCGTCATGCGGGATGCGTCCATGCCCACAATGCCTCGATGCCGTTGGCTTGGGGCCTGGGCCTCAGCGAAGGGCCGGCCAGGCTCCTGCATGAGTTCGTTCCCGCCGTCGGGCTGCACCTCTTTCATGGCAGCCTCGAATGCCTGGGCCTCTAATCGGCACCGCTTCCCAAGTGCGGCAACTTCCGTGGGAGTCATGAGCGGATCAACCCGCACTCTAAATAATTCCCATGCGCGATCTTCTGCCCGGCTCGGACCCCAGCGCAAGATACAATCCTCAATGTGCTTCTGTCGTTGTGCACGGGCCAGAAGCCCTTGTGCTTGCATTCGATTCACTTCGATATTGCCGGTCGTTTCAGTCTGTTCGTGTTCCATGTTCGTTCCTTTCGTTAGTGGGATGGGTTTCCATTGTGCCGCTGCACATGAACTCAATCAGCGCCTTCGGGTCTACGTTGGGCTTCACCGTGCGGACCTCAAGTCTCTTCCGTGTAGTTGTACTAGAACACACAGCAAGCGCCGACTGGGTCGCGAACTGTGTATCAAACTGGCGGCGCTGCGCCTCATCGAGCGAATCTCGCTCAATCGTCCCGAGCCGTTTCGTCATGCGCTTGCTCGCCCGATGGATGGCCTTCCGGGTCGTCTCACCGAACTCAAGGATCTCAGGGCCGTCCAGGCACTTGATACAGTCCGCTCCCCGCAAGCGCTTCCACACATACCCTTCAGCGACACAGCGGCGAATGGCCGTCATCAGAGCCCCGTACCCCGCGCCGCCAACCCGCGTGTCCTTGCCGGCGACACGGGTCAGCTCTTCGTCCGTGAGCCCTTCGCCCACCCTACCCTCTTTGAGTCGGGCAACAAGTTTCGAGGCGGCGACGCCCAAGCCCGCCACCATCCTGAACCGTTCAACGTCCTGCTCTACAGTCCGAGTTTCTTCGTTCATTGTTCTTTTCCTTCCGTGTGTGTTTCTTGTCCAGTCTTGTCACGTCGCGTCCAGTCCTGTCAGGTCACGTCGCGTCCAGTCCTGTCAGGTCGCGTCGCGTCTCGGAAAACTCATTCTACCCTTCTGTGCCTATAGTACGGTCGTTGTGCCATTTGATCTTGACGACCTTGTACCGCCCGTAGTCGCCGCCGTTCGCTGGGCGGAACGTCCCAATGCCGACGAACATACCTGCTCGGCGTAGCATTCTCTCGAAAATATCACGGTTAATGTTCTCCGTGTCGAAGATCAGGTACGTCACTGTTCCTGACCACTTCGCGATGGTGGGGAAACATTTCGGGACGCGAGTACCAGACCCGGGCATTCCGTTCGACGCGCCGAATACCCACCGCCCCTCCACCTCATCGACCAAATCGGGCAACACAAGATCGTCCGTCATTTGCACACCGGATTGAAAAAACTTCCAGATGGCCTGACCGCTCTGCTTCCCGTCCTTTCGCTCACCCGAATGCTTCGCTCCTTCGATAAGCGATTTTTTGAACTGGCCTGCCGGGATAACCATGTGGCCGCGTTCGTCCCGGTGCGCTCGATTCCGCCACGTCCGCTCTTCGTATGCGTGTAGTTTCGCGGACCCGCGCCCCTCCTCAGATTCCAGCTTAGGCACCTCATAGTGCTTACTTTGCTGGTACGGTCCGAACCCCTCTAGTGTAACAGTTGCTGTAATCATTGTCCTTCCTTCTTTTGTTGTCTTGCTCAGTCGCGTTCTATACTTGCCTTGTCCGCGCGCGCCGGGGTGCGGGTATGAAAACTTGTCACGTCGCGTCCAGTCCCGTCTTGTCTCGTCTTGTCGCGTCAAGTCCAGTCGCGTCATGTCTTGGAAAACTCATTCTACCCTTCTGTGCCTATAGTTATGACTTGATCTCCAGTTGTGCGCCAGCGCCAGGTGGCCGCAGGCACCCCGGCGAAAACCCATTGTTGCCTCATTGTGTTTCATTGGCATATTTCAAAAGATCCCGTTTGATGTAGTACTTTGCCCCCAGACTATTCAATTGCGACCGAACTTGCACAAGGAACGTTGTCCAATCCGTCCGGGCCTCTACTGCTTTATCATAGTTCAGCTTACCGACCTTCCAAAAGGTGTACAGGTTGCACGCCAAGGCCGCGTACTCTCTTGCCCGGCCTCGTGGCTCATAGATGACCCTCATGTCCACCACTCAGCGCCGAGCGCGTAGGCGATCATCAGCTTGTCATCATAGTTGCGTTTCATTTTGTATCCGCCTCCATTAACTCGAACTCCGTTGCATAGACAAACAGGTTCTCACAAGGCGCTGAGTGCATATCCTGGTACAATTTGACGAATGCACTTCGCGAATACCAACCCTCGGCATACGCATCACGCTCAGAGATGTCCCATAACAGTTCGTCCCACACCTTAATCACCTTCAGCCGGGCGCGGGAGGTAAACCACTTTTGGTACAGGGGCGATCTCCAGCGAGTCGGGATGTCGCCGGGGCCTTCGTAGACTTCCGAAGCGTTCAACATCCACCCGCCCTTTTCACATTCTTCGCCGCACGCAATCCAAATGCGCTCAAACCACTCGTCATCACACTCGGGCGTCACGAAATGGCGTTGTGTCCCGTCGCGGTATTCGATCAACACGCCGCCGTCCTCTTGCCACCCGACGACCCGCCAACTCTCTTTCATCACGAGTATATCGCCGGCCCGCCACCGCACTTTCGTTCGCCGTGTCTGCGTCTTCGTGCCTTCCAGTATCATTGTCGGGTGGGGATTAGTGAATATCACCCCGTAGGTGTTCGTGCGGGCACTCATATCCACCACCCCGCGCCCAGCGCGTAGGCCGTGATCAGGGCAATTACCTGGGCTACTACGAACAGCGCCGCGATCAACACGCGGCCCCAGCGGTCGAGCGCGTCACACTTGGGCACGTCCGCAAACCCGGCCATAAACTCATGGCGGGCTAGGTCGTCGTTGTATGTTCTCATAGCCGCCTCACCAACACCGTATATACAACGTTCTGTATGATTATTATGGACACAAGCAGCGTGAAGGTTAACGCACTCATAGGCACCGACACGTCACGATAATACACGCCCATCACTAGCAGGGCGATTATCGTCAACACTTGGAAGAAAACAAACTTGTTTCTCATTCCGCTTCTCCTAAATCGCGGCATGTCAAGGAGCCACGAGCCATCCTCGCCCACGGCAACAATGGTTGCCCCGACTCGGTTGTCTGTCATTTTCCGCTCGCCTCCATCTCTGTCGGCCACCAGGCCACCGCCCCGTCTGTGGCGCGAGAGTGTGTGTCCCCATCGAAGCTCACGCAACGCACAGCGCCCGGACTGGAACAGTGGTCCATCCTCTTGTGCCCCACAAGCCCCGCCTCGCGTAACTCGGGCAGACGCCGGGCAAACGCGTAGCGGTCTGCAACGTATGGACCAGCGATATTTGCAAGTTGTTTGCTGGAGAGCCCCGGATAGCCCCGCACCGCCGCCAATACCGCGTCCCGTTGCCGTTGCGCGGTCCCGCTACTCTCGACGCGATCCGCCGCCTCGAAACTTGTCACCGGGTCGCTGGCCCGTGCCGCCGCCTTCGGACGTATGCGCGGTTCCGTGGACTTCTTGGACGGCAGTAACTCAAGCTGCTCATTCATGTCAACGCCCCTCACCTTCCGCCCGCGCCTCGGCTTCATTCAGTTGTTCGCGCAGGCATTGATTCTCAGAATCGAGTTCATGGATTCGTATTGTGGCGGCGCTAAACTTCTCCGCGAATGCGTTGCGCTCGGCAAAGTACTCGTTGCGTTCCGCGCGGGCTTCATTGCGCTGATCTCGATACACCAGTTTCCCAACCTCAACCCCTTCGCGATAATACGCTTGACATTTATCACGCCCTCGCTCAAGTTCCGCCACGCGGGCCGTCAGCCGCTCGACCTCGGCGTCCAGTTCGTGAATGCGCACGGTCGCGGCGCTAAACTTCTCCGCGAATGCGTTGCGTTCGTCGAAATACTGGTCACGTTCGGCGCGGGCCTCGTCGCGTTCAATCATCAGCCGTTCGGCTTCGGCGTACTTCAGGCGGTAGGCGGCTGCTAATATTTTCACGGCATCTCGTGTATGAGGTCCGCAGTTCATATCACCATAGTCCACCCACTCTAATGCTTCTTCAACTGCTGCGTCGTCCACGGGCGACTCGTCGCGCCGGTTCGCACCGTCCGCAAGGCCCACGCCTGTCTTAGGGTCATCAACACGGTTTGTCATCCTCATCTCCCTTCTGCCATGTTCAGGACAATCTGCACCTGGCGGCGGCGCTCGTCGGCGCCGGCGTCGGCGAAGTCATAATAGCATTCCTTGTATTCCTGCGATCTCCGTTTGCACGCCGGTAAATTTCCGACACACGGCGTTTTCCCACGCTTGGATCGCGGCCTTCTCAGCAACATGGCAGTGGTATCGGTTAATCACTATTGTGGTACACTCACATGCAACATGGCATACCCAGCGATCACAATACGTCGGGCGCGTAGGGACGTAGACGTTTTTCAGTGACACGCGCCGGTGTTGATAGCAGATTGGACAGGCATTTAATTGCCGAATCATCGTATCCCTCTTTCTGTGGCGGCATGGACGCGATCCATGTAATCGCAAAGGCATACCGCGTCCGCTTCGTCCTGGCTGATGCCCGCTGGCGCACCCAGGTAGACTGTGGCCACCTTCATTGCGCCGCGTTTGCACTCAACGCGGTCCCCCGTTATCCTAAAGTTGTCGTGCCATGTCGCGGCGGGGATTATCTCATAAGGCAGTCCTACATTGAGGCATGCACCGGTAATCAACCCCTGGACGACGGCGAGCACCTTGTGCGTATGCGGATTGACGCCAAGATAGCAGTCTTCAATTACGACGTGGTCAACGCCCCGTTGCATAGCACCCAGGAGCAGCTTTTCTACAGCATCCCAATTGCGGGGATCTACCACGCCCGTGGTCCATTCACCGTAGATCCGGAACGCCCAGCCGGTTTTCGTCGCGGCGTCGAATGCGATGTAAATCATGAATATCATCCCAAATTGACTGCATTTCTTTCGACCAGTCGAAATCAGTCACCATTAACACGGGTATTCCTGACTGTCGAATGGCTGCCATGACACAAGAGGGACATCCCTCGGCCAATTCACGCAGTCGCACTAATGCCGCATTAGCCTCAGTGGTGAGTGCTGAATTAAACCCCTCAAAATTATCCTTGAAGTCTTGCGCTTTTGGCATCATCGATAGAAGTTCTACAATTGGCTTCTGTTTGGCTTCTATCATATTGCATACCCGGCACACGCGGTCCGGATTCATGGTACATCTTTCTTCGTGTCGCTTCATGTGCCTGCCCGACCCGCCGCTTTTCTTGCAATAGTCGCACTTCATAGTTTAGTCCTTTCGTCGGTCACTTTATGGGTGCGCTACTCTCGGGTTGTTCATAGCGCGGGGACAATCCGCACAACGCGGCGGCTTGTTTCTTCTTCCGCCCGCTCTGCGTCACGCGCTCGGCGGCCTCATGGCTCGTCACAGGGTCCGTCGCCCGTGCTAGTGCATCCATGATGTCCTCCCTTCTGTCGCCGTTGTTCCCACGCCGCCCGTGCTTCATCCAGCGCTGCTCTGTATGGGTTGGCCATTGCAATAACCCGGCAAGGCCGCAGTCGCTCAAACGCACCACGGACAAGGCTCGGATTGTCCGTGCGTCCTTCGAGGGCGCGCACACATTCAGCTTGGCCGAAGTTCGTCGTGACAATCGTCGCAAGAAACTGGCGCGTGTTCATCACGTCCCATAGCCCGGTGAGGTTATGCCGGTTCCACGACCCCTTGTCAATATCATCGATGAGCAACACACGCACTTCGGACAACGCCTTGAGCCGTACCTGGCCTACATGATCAAACGATGCGCCAATTGAGGCCAACTCCGGCCCGTTCGTTTCGGCAACGGAGTACCCTGCCACGAATGCGCGGTAGAGTAATTTGCGGGCGAGGCTTGTCTTGCCCACCTGCAACGGCCCGTGAACGAATAACGACTCGGTCAAAAAATCCCAGTCGGATAGCAATGTGTCCTCAGTGAAGGTCATGGCGGCGCACTCGGGGGTCCGGGCGTTCATGAGTTCGAAAAACAGCGCGTCCGTCCATCGTGCATTGCGGTCGTCTTCGGCGTCCTGGGCGTCTCTGGACTCTATGCACGTGTCGCAGGCTATCCCGGATTCGGCGTAGCCGCGGATTGTGGGCGAACAACTATCGGGGATTTCAATCGGCTCGAGGGTTACCCCGCACGCGCTGCATTTTGTCTGTATGAGCATCATAGTATCCCATCTGTTGGCCGTATCGGATGCGGCATTGGCGGTCCGTGTGTCTCGCCGCAACCATACTGTCCTTCGAGGATCTTCCCAACCGAACCGGGTCTAAGAAACCAGTCCAGGTTAGCTTGCCACGTCCTGTTGTCATCTGTCTTACCAGTCAAGAATGCACTCCGTGGTATTCGAGAAAGAGCCGTTGTATACGAATCCATCCACTCAGGGTCTTTGACCCGGGCCATGAGGCTCTT
>Ga0180007_10003810_pt1 | contig 16455 bp, 12 predicted proteins | sample MM_PC_MetaG_FD_121122 | JGI IMG/M metagenome (GOLD analysis project Ga0180007, IMG submission 121122) | Groundwater microbial communities from the Aspo Hard Rock Laboratory (HRL) deep subsurface site, Sweden - MM_PC_MetaG | ecosystem: Environmental > Aquatic > Deep subsurface > Groundwater... | reverse complement strand
GGTTTACGAAGTTACTCGTAAACCCTTGATCTTTCTGGTGGAGCTGGAGGGAATTGAACCCACGGCCTCTTGAATGCCATTCAAGCGCTCTCCCAACTGAGCTACAGCCCCACGGCGTTGGGAGAAAATGACTATCCGGTAGCGGTGCCTTATGTCAAGGCATTTGCTGGGAGATTTTTGCGGCGAGATGTCGACTCCGGCAGCGCACAGCGGCGGGCCGCGTCTCCGGGGCTTAAGAACCTTTCCCGCTGGCAGGGTCCTTGGGCGGTTGTTCGGAAATATCCTCCCTGGCGGCGTACAGGCAGCCCAGGGCCGCCAGGGCAGCAGAGCAGGCGATGATGAGCGCAAGGGAGGAGCCCTGCCAGAGTCCGGCCCACCACTGCCGCAGCCCGACCATGAGCACAGCCGACTTGCCGCCGTAGAACTCCAGGTTGCGCTGGTAGGACCGCGAGTCCGTGGGCAGAATCTCGAAGCTCGCGCCGCCCTCGGTCACATAGCCGACGCCCTCGGCAGGGGCGTTTGGTGTGGTGGCGTAGACAAACGCGGCGGCGCTCAGCCCGACGAGCAGAATGGCCCCGGCGCACAGCCGGAGCAGGTCGCTGCGCGAAGTCATTCGTCGAGTTCTGTTCCCGCCCATGGGCATGCCCTCCCTCACAGTTTCAGAAGCCTGCGCCCGCCCAGCCCGACGACCAGGACCAGAGCCGTGCCGCTCAGGATGACCGTGGCCCTGGCGCCGATGGCGTGGGCCACAACGCCCGCCAGCAGAGTCCCGAGCGGTAGTCGCGGTGCTGGAACGAGCGCGCCAGAGTTTGCCACGGCGTGTGCGGAGTTTTGGCCCCGGGGCCTGCGTGTGGGGCGCTCATGGATACTCCTGGGGCATGTCCTGGCGGACCACATGCCGCTCCCGGTCCTTTTCGCCGAGACGGGCGCGGTTGTCCACACCCGGAACCTTTGGCGTCAGGCTGGCAGGCCAGGGCTGCGGCCGACCCTGCCGCGGCGCTTCACCCACAGGCGCAGGCGCTCCAGGTAGAGGTAGACCACCGGCGTGGTGTAGAGCGTCAGCGCCTGGCTGAACAGCAGGCCGCCGATGATGGTGATGCCCAGCGGCTTGCGGAGCTCGGAGCCCACGCCCTGGCCCAGCGCCAGCGGCAGCGCGCCCAAAAGCGCGGCCATGGTGGTCATCATGATGGGCCGGAAGCGCAGGAGGCAGGCCTTGGTGATGGCCTCTTCCGGGGGCAGGCCTTCGCGCCGTTCCGCCTCCAGGGCGAAGTCCACCATCATGATGCCGTTCTTTTTCACGATGCCGATGAGCAGTATGATGCCGATGATGGCGATGACCGAGAGGTCCGTGCCGGTGACGAGCAGCGCCAGCACCGCGCCAACGCCCGCCGAGGGCAGGGTGGAGAGGATGGTCAGCGGATGCACCAGGCTTTCATAGAGTATGCCGAGCACGATGTAGACGGAGATCAGCGCGGCCAGGATGAGCAGCGGCTGGTTGGCCAGGGCGGCCTGGAAGGCCTGGGCCGTGCCCTTGAAGCTGCCCCGGATGCTGGCTGGGAGCCCCAGCTCGCGCGAGGCGCCCTCGATGGCCTTCACCGCGTCGCCCAGAGCCTTGCCCGGCGCCAGGTTGAAGGAGATGGTCACCGCCGGGAACTGGCTCTGGTGGTTCACCGCCAGCGAGGTGGAGTTGGTGGAGTGCCGCGTGAACACCGACAGCGGGACCTGCGTGCCGCCCGTGACGGGCACGAAGATGTCGCGCAGGCCCTCGGGCCCGAGCAGGTGCCCGGGCTCGACCTCCATGACCACATGGTACTGGTTCAGCGGCGCGTAGGTGATGGACACCTGGCGCTGGCCAAAGGCGTCGTAGAGGATGTTGTCGATAAGCTGCGGGCTGACGCCCAGGCGCGAGGCGGTCAGGCGGTCGATGGTCAGGCTGGTCATGAGCCCCTTGTCCAGCTGGTCGCTGTTGACGTCGACCACCTCGGGCAGGGCGCGTATTCTGGTCATCAGCCGCGGCGCCCAGAGGTTCAGGTCGCCCACGCTCTCCCCCTGCAGGGTGAACTGGTAGAGGGCGCTTGAGGCCCGCCCGCCCACGCGCAGGTCCTGCACCATCTGCAGATAGGTGGGCGCGCCGGGGATGCCGGACAGGCGCTTGCGCAGCCTGCTCATGACCTGCTCGCCGTTGATGCCGCGCTTGTCGAAAGGCGCCAGGGTGATGAACATGCGCGCGCTGTTGGCCGTGGAGCCACCGCCGCCGCCCGAGCCGCCGATGAACCCGGTGACGTGCGCCACGTCCGGGTCCTCCTTGATGATGGCCATGACCTGCTGGAGCTTCGTGCGCATGACCTGGAAGGACGTGTCCTGGGCGCCCTGGATGTTGCCGGAGAGCCGCCCCGTGTCCTGCTGCGGGAAGAAGCCCTTGGGAATGAGCACGTACAGGTAGACGTTCAGGGCCAGGGTGAGCAGGGCCACGCACAGGGTGATGCGCCTGTGGCGCAGGGCCACGCGCAGGCTTTGCGCATAGAGTTGGTGCATCCTGTCGAAGACCGCCTCGCTGCCCCGGGCGAACCAGTCCTGGCGTTCCTGGCCGGGCTTGCGCAGCATGTAGGCGCACATCATGGGCGTGACGGTCAGGGAGAGCAGCATGGAGACGCAGATGGCGGCGGAGAGGGTGATGGCGAACTCGCGGAAGAGCCGCCCCACCATGCCGCCCATGAGCAGGATGGGCAGGAACACGGCCACCAGCGAGACGCTCATGGAGACCACGGTGAAGGAGGTCTCCCGGGCCCCGGCAAAGGCCGCCTGGTAGGGCTGCATGCCGTTCTCCACGTGCCGGGTGATGTTCTCCAGCACCACGATGGCGTCGTCGACCACGAAGCCCGTAGCGATGGTCAGCGCCATGAGCGAGAGGTTGTCCAGCGAGTAGCCGAACAGGTACATGACGGCGAAGGTGCCCACCAGAGAGACCACCGTGGCCACGGCGGGGATGAACGTGGCCCGCAGTGTGCGCAGGAACACGAACACCACCAGGATGACCAGGAGGCAGGAGATGGCGAGGCTGACCTCCACGTCGTGCAGGGAACCCCGGATGGGCGGGCTGCGGTCCACCACGGGCGAGAGCATCATGCCGCCGGGCAGTCCGGCCTCCAGCCTGGGCATCAGGTTGCGGATGTTGTCCACGGTCTCGATGATGTTCGCGCCCGGCTGGCGGAAGATGACCAGCATCACCGCCCGCTTGCCGTCCACAAAGCCTGCGGCGCGCACGTCCTCCACGCTTTCCGTCACGTGGGCCACATCGGAGAGGCGCACCGCAGCGCCGGAGCGGTAGCTCAGCACCAGGGGCTCATACTCCGTGGCCTTGGGTCGCATCTGGTCGTTGGTCTGCACTTCCCAGGCCTTGTCGCCGAGCGAGACCTGGCCCTTGGGCCGGTTGACGTTGGTCTTGGCCAGCACCCCGCGAATGTCCTCCAGGCTCAGGCCATAGCGGGCCACGGCCGCGGGGTTGAGCTCCACGCGCACCGCGGGCAGGGAGCCGCCGCCGACAAAGACCTGGCCCACGCCGTCGACCTGGGCCACCTTCTGCTGGAGGAATGTCTCGGCGGTGTCGTAGAGCTGGGCGCGGGTGTGGACCTCGGAGGTCAGCGAGAGGATGAGGATGGGCGCGTCCGCCGGGTTGACCTTGCGGTAGCGGGGGTTGGACGGCAGGTTTGCGGGCAAAAAGCCGCGCGCGGCGTTGATGGCCGCCTGCACGTCGCGGGCCGCGCCGTTGATGTCCCGGTCCAGGTCGAACTGCAGGGTGATGCTGGTGGTGCCGCGAAAGCTGGTGCTGGTCATCTCCGAGACACCGGCGATGCGACCGAACTGGCGCTCCAGGGGCGCGGCCACGCTCGTGGCCATGGTCTCCGGGTCGGCCCCGGGCAGGGCCGCGCTGACCGAAATGGTGGGGAAGTCCACCTGCGGCAGCGGCGACACAGGCAGGAAGCGGTAGGCGATGGCCCCGGCCAGGGCGATGGCCAGGGTCAACAGCGTGGTGGCTACGGGCCGCCGGATGAACGGGGCGGAGAGGCTCATGGCTGGACCGGTGGCTCGGGCGGCGGCGTGTCGTGCATTTCCTCGGGCGCGATGGCGCCTGCCGCGCCGCGGCCAAGCACGCGCCGGGCCAGGCGGTCGAAGGCCAGGTAGATCACCGGGGTTGTGTACAGGGTCAGCACCTGGCTGATGACCAGCCCGCCGATGATGGACACGCCCAGCGGTCGCCGCAGTTCCGAGCCGACGCCGGTGCCCAGCGCCATGGGCAGCGCGCCCAGGAGCGCGGCCATGGTGGTCATCATGATGGGCCGGAAGCGCAGCAGGCTGGCCTGGTAGATGGCGTCGCGCGGGCTCATGCCGAGCTCGCGTTCGGCATCCAGGGCGAAGTCCACCATCATGATGCCGTTTTTCTTGACGATGCCGATCAAGAGGATGATGCCGATGACCGCGATGACCGTGAGCTCCATGCGGCAGACCATGAGGGCCAGCACCGCGCCCACGCCCGCACTGGGCAGGGTGGAGAGGATGGTCACGGGGTGGATGTAGCTCTCGTACATTATGCCGAGCACGATGTAGACCGTGATGAGCGCCGCCAGGATCAGGAGCGGCTGGTTGGCCAGCGAGGCCTTGAAGGCCTGGGCCGTGCCCTGGAAGCTGCCGAGCATGCTCTCGGGCAGGTCCACCTCGGCCGCGGCTGCGTGCACGGCGTCCACCGCGTGGCCCAGGGCAAAGCCTGGGGCCAGGTTGAAGGACATGGTGACCGCGGGAAACTGCCCCTGGCGGGAGATGACCAGCGGCCCCGTGGTCTCGGTCACGCGGGCGATGCTCGTCAGCGGCACCTGCTTGCCGTCCGCGCTGCGCAGGTAGATGGAGTCAAGCGCCGCAGGCCCGGTCTGCATCAGCTGGGGCGCGGCCAGCACCACGCGGTACTGGTTCAGCTCGGTGAAGATGGTGGAGACCAGGCGCTGGCCGAAGGCGTTGTACAAGGCGTCGTCCACGGCCTGAGGGGTGATGCCCAGGCGCGAGGCCGAGGCCCGGTCGATGGTGACCATGACCCGCAGGCCCTGGTCCTGCTGGTCGCTCGAAACATCAATGAGCTCCGGCTTGGCCCGCAGGGCCGTGAGGAAGCGCGGCGCCCACAAAGACAGCGTGGCCGGGTTGGCGTCCTCCAGCGTGTACTGGTACTGGGTGCGGCTCATGCGCGCGTCCACGGTCAGGTCCTGGGCGGGCTGCATGAACAGGGTGATGCCCCCCAGTTCGGCCAGCCTCGGCGCCAGGCGGCGGATGATCTCGCTGGCGCTGTGGTCGCGTTCGGAAAGGGGCCTGAGCGTGATCTGGATGCGCCCGCTGTTGAGCGAAACATTGGTGCCGTCGACGCCGATGAAGGAAGACAGGCTCTCCACGTCGGGATCCTTCAAAATCTCTCGGGCCAGCTCCTGCTGGCGCGTGCTCATGGCCAGGAACGAGGCCGATTGCGGGGCCTCGCTCACTCCCAGGATGAGCCCGGTGTCCTGCACCGGGAAAAATCCCTTGGGCACCATGATGTACAGCACCACGGTGAGCACGAGGGTGGCCACGGCCACGAGCAGGGTCTTGCCCTGGTGGCGCAGCACGAACTCCAGGCTGCTGCCGTAGCCCTCGACCATGCGGTCGAACTGGCGCTGCACCCAGGCGGCGACGCCGCGCGTGGGCAGGCTCTCGTGCGGGGTGTGTTTGAGCAGCCGGGCGCACATCATGGGGGTCAAGGTCAGCGAGACCACGGCCGAGAGCAGGATGGTGACGCCGAGCGTGATGGCGAACTCGCGGAACAGCCGTCCCACCACATCGCCCATGAACAAAAGCGGGATGAGCACGGCGATGAGCGAGATGGTCAGCGAGAGGATGGTGAAGGCGATCTGCTTGGAGCCCTTGAGCGCGGCGGCGAAGGGCTCCATGCCCTCCTCGACGTAGCGGCTCACGTTCTCGATCATGACGATGGCGTCGTCCACCACGAAGCCCGTGGAGATGGTAAGGGCCATGAGCGTCAGGTTGTTCAGACTGAAGCCCGCCAGATACATGACCCCGAAGGTGCCCACCAGCGACACCGGCACGGCCACGCTGGGGATGGTGGTGGCGGGCAGGTTGCGCAAAAACAGGTAGATGACGAGCACGACCAGCGCCACGGCCAGCATGAGTTCGTGCTGGACGTCGCGCACGCTGGCGCGGATGGTCATGGTGCGGTCGGAGAGCACCGTCACCTTGACCGAGGACGGCAGGGAGGCCGAAAGCTGCGGCATGAGGCGCTTGATGCGGTCCACCACCTCGATGACGTTGGCCCCGGGCTGGCGCTGGATGTTCAAAATGATGGCCGGGTCGGTGTTCATCCAGGCGGCCTGGCGCACGTCCTCGGGCCCTTCCTCCACCTCGGCCACGTCGGAGAGGAACACCGGCGCGCCGTTCTTCCACGAGACGATGAGCTGCCGGTAGTCGGCGCTGGTGTAGAGCTGGTCGTTGGCGCCGATGATGGCCGCCTGCCGGGGCCCGTCGAAGCCGCCCTTGGCCTGGTCCACGTTGGCCGCGCCGATGGCCGTGCGCAGGTCGTCCATGGTCATGCCCAGGGAGGCCAGGACGCGCGGGTTGGCGTGGACGCGCACGGCTGGCCGCTGGCCGCCGCTGATGCTGACCAGGCCCACGCCCGGCAGCTGGGAAATTTTTTGCGCCAGGCGGGTATCCGCCAGGTCCTCGACCTTGTGCAGCGGCAGGTCCTTGGAAGTCAGGGCGAGGGTCAGGATGGGCGCGTCGGCCGGGTTGACCTTGCTGTACACGGGCGGACTCGGCAGGTCCTTGGGCAGAAAGGAATAGGCCGAGTTGATGGCCGCCTGCACCTGCTGCTCGGCCACGTCGAGGCTGATCTCAAGGGAGAACTGCAGGGTGACGATGGCGCTGCCGGCGGAGCTTGACGAGGTCATCTGAGACAGGCCGGGCATCTGCCCGAACTGGCGCTCCAGGGGTGCGGTGACGCTGGTGGCCATGACGTCCGGGCTGGCGCCGGGGTAGAAGGTGCGCACCTGGATGGTCGGATAGTCCACCTGGGGCAGCGCGGCCACGGGCAACTGGTGGTAGGCCACCATGCCCGCCAGTACCAGGGCCACCATCAGAAGAGCGGTGGCTACGGGCCGCCGGATGAACGGCTCGCAGATGTTCATGGCTTGGCCTTGGGCTGGCTCCCTGCCTGGGCTTCCGAGGGCTCGGGCTTGCCTTCTGATTTGGCCTCGGGCCGGGCCTCGGGCTTAACGCCGCGCTTGGCTTCCAATTTGACTTCGTGCTTGCCCTCTTGCGCGGCGGGCGCAGGCTCAGGCCTTGTCGCGTTCTGGCTGGCCGCAGGCTCGCCGGGCTTGCCGGGTTTGCCTTCCTTGCCGCCGGGCTTGCCGCCGGGCTCCTTGACCTCGACCTGGGCACCGTCGCGCAGGCGGTCGGCCCCTTCCACCACGACCTTCTCGCCCACGGCGAGGCCGGAAAGGATGACGCTCTGGTGATCGCCGGTTTCGCCCACGCTCACCGGCCTGGCCTTGGCCACGCCCTCGGGGCTGACGACGTAGACATAGGTGCCCTGCTGCCCGCGCTGCACGGTGGCGGCGGGCACCACCACGGCGTCCTTCTGGACCTCCACCAGCAGCTTGGCATTGACGAACTGGTTGGGGAAGAGCTCCCCCTGGGCGTTGGCAAAGGCGGCCTTGAGGCGCACGGTGCCGGTGCTGGGGTCGATCTGGTTGTCCATGCTGGCCAGCTCGCCCTGGCCCAGCTTGTGCGTCTGTTCGCGGTCGTAGACGTCCACGCGCAGCTTCTCGCCCGTGCGCAGCTTGGCCAGCACGCGCGGCAGCTGGTCCTCGGGCAGGGTGAAGAGCACGTTGATGGGGGAGAGCTGGTTCACCACCAAAAGGCCGGTCTGGTCGCTGGCGCGCACCATGTTGCCGGGGTCCACCTGGCGCAGGCCCACCTGGCCGGAAAAGGGCGCGGTGATGCGGCTGTAGGTGATCTGCAGCCGGGCGCTGTCCGCCTGGGCCTTGTCCGAGGCCACGGCCCCCTCGTACTGGTGCACGAGGGACTGCTGGGTGTCGAGCTGCTGGCGGGCGATGGCCCCCTGGCTCAGAAGATCGGCGAAGCGCTTCAGGTCCAGGCGGGCGTTTTCAAGCAGGGCGGTGTCGCGTTTGAGCTGGCCTTCGGCCTGGGCAAGCTGGACCTGGGAGGGGCGCGGGTCGATGACCAGGAGCAGCTCCCCGGCCCGGACCACCTGGCCCTCGCGCACGAGCACCTGCATGAGCTGGCCGTCCACGCGGCTTTTGATGGTGACGGAGCTTTGCGGACTCACCGTGCCGAGCCCGGAGAGAAAGACCTCCACGTCCTGGGACTTGGCCTCGATGACCGCCACGGGCACAGGACGGTTCTTGCCGCCTGGCTCCTGCTTGGCGTCCTTGGCCTGGGCCTTGTACCAGTAGGCCCCGCCGCCGATGGCCAGGCACGCGGCCGCCAGCAGGAGCCAAGGCGCCTTGCGCCGGGTGGGGTGGGGTGGCTGGCTTATGGTCTGGTCCTGCGTTGGCGTATGCATGGGCGTTATTCTCTTGCGGTTTCGTATGGTTCCACTGCGCCTTGGCCACTTCTTCAAAGATATGTCTTAGCAATTTCCATACCTGCATAAATCCGGCAAAACAGGTACGTTCAAAAGGTTGCCAACGGAAACATATTACGTGGGAGATTTGCGGCCCACAAGCAGAATCTTTATGCCCTGAAACAAATTTTCTGGTTCTCTTGCAGGCACTGATTCTGAAATGATACTTTTATCATATATGGTTGAGGGACTGTGTGGGGCGTTATTTTTCCCGCAGCTTGACGAAGGGCCTGCCCACGGTTATAGTTTCATGATGAAATCAATTGTGGGGGTGGCGCTTGCCGGATGCCGCGAAGCGATGCGCCGAGCAATTGCTCGGCATCATTCCAAGACTCATGCAGACCATGCGCGAAGAGATGCGCGCCGGACGGGCTTCCGAATTGACCGTGCCACAGTTTCGCGCCCTGGTCTTTTTTCAGATCCACAAGGGCGCGGCCCTGTCCCAGGCTGCCGAGCACCTGGGCCTGTCCATGCCCTCGGCCTCCAAGCATGTGGACCATCTGGTCCTGCGCGGGCTCCTGACGCGCTGCGTATGCGCCGAAGACCGCAGACGGGTCGCCATAACGCTTACGGGCGAGGGCAACGCCGTACTCGCCACGGCCAGAGGCGCGGCCATCGCCGCCTTTTCGCGCAAGCTCGGCAGGCTTTCCCCCACGGAACTCGACGTACTTTCCGCCATGCTGGGCTCCCTTGAGTCTCTCCTGAGCCAGGAGGCCGAGAAGCCGACGGCCTCTTGAACACCTTCAAATGCATGCCGAAATAGACCCTGAAATTTTGGGTAACTTTAGTGACTGCACCACAGGGTTCCGAGCAATTTGGAGGAGATGCAGTGCAAGGATATCTGTTCCCCCGCCAACATCATCCTGCCGCGCCGCCTTAGGAATCGTCATGACTGCCTGGACGTCATGCGCCCCATCAGGTAGAATTTTGCCGGTGGGCCTTGTGCGTCCAAGGCGGCGCAACCTGGCGGTCCTGCCTGTCGGCTCTGCCTGTCGGCTCTGCCTGGCGGCGTTGGGGCCAGGTCATGGGGAGTTCAGGGGCTTTCGTAATCAACCGGACGGGAGACGCCATGGCGCAGTGCAAGACACGACAGGAATGTCTCGACTGGCTTCGGTCCAACGCCAAGAGCGTTGCGCCCGGGCAGGATGTGGTGGTCGACTTCTTTCAGCCCGATGACGCCGAAGGCGTGGCTCGGCTGTACTACGCCATTTACGGCGATACGTTCGCCATCGACTATGTTTACGACCCAAAGCGCATCTGCGAAGCCAACCAAGGGCCGGACTTGCACCATGTTGTGGCCCGCACCGGCGCTGGCGAGGTCGTGGGGATCTCGGCCCTGTTCCGCGTGCCGCCGGGCAAGGGCATCCTCGAGGCTGGCGGCCTGATGCTTCTGCCGGAATACCGCCTGGGCACCCTGCTGTTTCGCCTCATCGACTTGACGCAGCAGATAGCGCGAGATCGCCTGCATCTCAACGCCGTGTTCGGGCAGAGCGTGACGGACCATCTCACCACCCAGAAGATCAACGCCCGCTACGGCTATCGCGGGCTGGCCCTGGAAATGGAAAGCATGCCTGCCCGTCCCGAGTGGGGGGGCGGCCGCATCTCGCTTCTGAACGAATTCTTGGTGCTAAACGACATTGCGCACCCGGTCTATCTGCCGCAGGCGTATGCGCCGCTCTTGCGGGAGATGTACGTTGCCCTTGGGCTGGGGCGCGAGTTTCTGGGCGGCGCGGAGCCCAAAGGGAACACCGCCTGGGACCTGACAGAGATGCCTGCGGCATCCTTGGCCAAGATTCTGGTGACGGAAATCGGGACCGATTTTCCCGCCGTCCTGCGGAAGCTTGCCGAAGAGCATCCCGAATTGCACGCCATGCATCTGCAGCTGCCACTGACGCACTTTGCCCTGCCCTGGGCCGTGGAACAAGCCCGCGCGCAAGGGTTTTGCCTTGGCGGGCTGCTGCCTCTCTGGACGGACAGGGATGTGCTGCTGTTGCAGAAGCTTGCAAAACGACCAGACTTCACTGCCCCGGCCTTGCTGACGGAGGGGGTCCAAGGCTTGCTGGAGCAGATCCGCCTTGATTGGGAAAACGTGGCCAGGCCCTAGGGGGCTGACGCAAAGCACCAGCCCCCCAGGCACCGTTACTTGCTGAGGCGTTTCTCGAAATCAACCAATGTCTTGAGCTCACAAGCTTCCTTGTCGCCGATCTCGATGCCGAGCATATCCTTGATGGCCACCAGGATCGCCGGATAATCGACAGAATCAAGACCCTGCTTGGTCAGGGGAACATCCGCCTGCAACCCGTCCACCACCGATTTCTTGACTCCGGCATGCACAAAAATTTCCGCAAGCTGCTCCCGAGTGACGCCCATGTTGGACTCCTTGTGGTTGAGGTTTTGTTACTTATTCCTGGTTCTGCAATCGGCGGCGCTGCAATTTCCCCGTGGCCGTTCTCGGCAACGTCGTTACGAAAGCCACCTTGACCGGGCACATATGCCGCGCGAGGCGTTCCTTGGCGTAGCGGAGGATATCCCCGCCGAGCGCCGCATCCGCATTCGATGCAACAGGTATCACAAAAGCGCAAAGATATGCCAGCCCCCGAACGTGGCAAGCCGCAACCGCGCAATCGGCCACCGCAGGGTGCTCCCTGAGGCACTGCTCCACCTGGGACGGCACCACCCACTGGCCACCGGTGCGGATCCGGTCATCCGAACGGCCCAGATGCCGAAGCTGTTCCTGCGGGCCCTGGCAGAGATCGCCGGTCTCAAGCCAGCCGTCCGCGCGCATGATCTCTGCGGTGCGGTCTGGCCTGCGCCAGTAGGCCGTGGCGATGCCCGGCCCCTTGACCAGCAGCCTGCCTGTTGCGCCGTCCAGAACCTCCGTCTCGTCCTCGCCGACCATGCGCACCGAGAAGCCCGGCGTCGGGCTGCCGAGGGTGCCGGGCTTGTCCCGCCCTGGCCGCGTGACCATGAACGAGGTGAAGGTCTCCGTGGAGCCCAGAACCTCGGTGACGGCGACACCGCTGCGCTGTCGCCAGGCCTCGTGCAGGCTCGCGGGCATGGCTTCGCCCGAGGAAACGCAACAGCGCAGGGACGAAAGGTCCGAGGTGGCGTCCATGGTGCGCAAGAGCGCGTCAAAGGTCGTCGGCACCGAGAACAGCACTGTGGGCTTGCGCACGGCAAGGGTTTCGACAACCTCCCCCGCAGCAGCAGGCCCGGAGTGCAGGATCACGGTGGCCCCGCCCGCCAGGCCAAGGCCGATCTGGGCCATGAGGCCGTAGGAGAAGGACAGGCTGCTCGTGCTCAGAAGCACCTCGCCGGACAGGGGCTCCGGCCTTGCGCCGAAAATGGCGGGACCGAGGGTGGCGCTGGGCGTCAGCAGGTCCGCGTGCTTGTGCGGCACGCCCTTGGGACGGCCCGTGGAGCCCGAGGTATAGAGCATGAAGGCGAGGTCATCCGGGCCCGGCGAAAAAGGAATGCGGTCAGTTACCAGGGGCATGTCTCCAAGGGGCAAGTCCTCAAGAGGGCCCCAGAGGTCGCAGGGGAGCACAGCAATCCCCGAGGCGCAAGGCTGGGCAGGGTCGTCCGTGATGAGCAGCACGGCCCCGGCGTCCTCAAGGATGAAGCGCCTTTCCTGCCCGGGAGAAGAAGCGTCAGACGCTGGCGGGCCAGAAGGCGCTGGCAAGGATGCGGGCAGAGGCACGGGCACTGCGCCATGTAGTATCGCGCCCAGGAAGGCCGCCACAAAGGCCGGGCAGTTGGGCAGGCCGAGGGCCACCATGGACTGCGGGGCCACGTTCCTGCGCTTGAGCAGGGCGGCGAAGCGCCAGGCGTCGCGCTCAAGCTGCGCATAGGAGCGTGCTCCCTCCTGAAACAGCAGGGCGGGCTTGTCAGGATGCCGGGCGGCGTTCTTGCCGAGTATCTCTGCCGCTGCGTTTACGGCTGCGTTTACGGCTGCGTTGACGGACATGGAGCCTAGCTCGTCATCCAAGTTTGAGCCGTTAGGGTTGAGTTGCAGGGAGGTTGAGCCGCTGGGCGGGAAACGCCTTCTTGATGTAGCCGAACCGCGCCGCCTGATCGATGAGCCCCTGCACATCGGAATCCTCAACCTTCTGCGCGAAAAGAGGCAGGGTGATCTGCTGCGCGAGATCAAGAGTCAATTTCGTGTGCCGGGTGAGCAGCTCGCGCGCCTGGGCCGGGTTCTTCTCAATGTAGGCCGAGGCCTTGCGCATCGCCAGCGCGAACCCCGCCGCCGCGGTCTTGTGCTTGTCCAGCCAGGACCGCTTGGCGAACCAGGCGGCGATGAGCATGCGCGTCCCAAAGGGCTTGAGCGCGGCAGGCTCCAGCACGCGCGTAGCCCCCCTGTTCCTGGCGATGGTCACAAAGGGCTCCAGGGTCAGCACCGCGTCAACGTGGCCGCTGGTCAAGGCGGCCTCCATCTGTGGGAAGGGTATCTCGACCAGCCGCAACTGCTTGACGCTCAGCCCACTTTGCGCCGCCAGGGCTGCCACGGCGATTTCGTTGATATTGCCCAGGGCGTTGATGCCCACGGTCTTGCCTTTCAAGTCGGCGAGGGTGCGGATGGGGGAGTTCTTCGCCACCAGCAGGCTGTGCTCCCTGCGGTCCGGGGCCTGCTCAAAGGCGCCAGGGGAGAGGATGGCGAAGTCGAAGCCGCGATCCGCGGCGATGGCCAGGGAAGCCGTATTGGACCACCCGGCGTCAAGCTCCCCGCCCTCCACGGCCATGGCGATGAGCGAGCCGCCGTTCAGGGGGGTCTTGTCGACCACGAGCCCCTGCGCCTTGAAATAGCCGAGTTCTTCCGCAACGTAGAGTTGCAGGCAGTCCGCGATGGGAATGTAGCCGATGCGGATGGTCTCGGCCCTGGCGGAAGTGATTGAGCACAGCAGCACCAGGCTGGCGACCAAGTATTTCAACATTGTTGTACCTCCGAACGCTGTTCCGCCAAACGGCAAAGGAGCCCTGAACGGCCAAGGGCTCAATCGCAGCGCTGGCCGCAAACCCTCTTCCAGCCTGAATACCAGCGCAGGGAAAAAGATTCAATAAGATACAGGCCCTGCGCGATCCCCCCGCCGGTCAGGGCCACCACAAGGATGATGGCGTACATTTGAGGGATGTCGAAGCTGCGCTGGCTGCGCAGCAGCAAATGTCCGATCCCGTCCGCGCCGCCGATCATCTCTGAGACCATGGCCACGATGAAGGCCATGGGCAGCGCCGTCTTGAGCCCGGAGAACACACCCGGGGCGGCAGCCGGGAGAATCACCTCAAAGAGCAGCACGCTCGGCTTGACCTGCAGGGTTCTGGCGGTATCCAGAAACAGGGGGGGAATGGCCCGCACGCCATCCATGGTGCAGAGCAGGATCGGAAACGAAGCGGCGAAGAACACGGCGAAGATCTTCGGGGCATCGCCAATGCCCAGCAGGAGCATGGCTGGCAAGGCCATCAGCGCAGGCGGCAGCGAGCGCAGGAACTCCACGCTCGGCCCTATGGTCCGCCAAACCTGCTCCGAGCGGCCCGCCCAGATGCCAAGCGGGATCATGCAGGCGGCGGCGAGCAGTCCCGCTCCCATGCAGGCCAGGGTCTTGGCCAAGGCCCTGGGAAACGCGCCGGAGGCTGTGCCCTCGGCGAGTTGGGCAAGCACGCTGGTCAGGGCCGGGAACAGCCGTGGCGGCAACAGCTCCTGCCGGGCCGCCACCTCCCAGGCCAGCGCCACGCACAGGCAGAACACAAGGCCTTGCCAGTCCGGTCCGCGCCTCATGCCCCGCCGCTCCATTGCGGACCATACGACCGCAGCAGGCGTTGCGTGGCCCTGCGCAGCAGGTGGTTGAGCAGCAGCCCCACGAGCCCAAGCGCCAGGATTGCCGCATACAGCAGCCCGCTCTCGCCAGCCAGGGCCGCAGTGGACGCCAACGCGCCAAGCCCCTGCTTGGGAATGACCAGTTCCACGGAGACCTCCACGGCGAACGCGATGCCCAAGGCAATGCGCAGGCCCGTGACCATGGCCGGGAAGGCGGCGGGCAAAAGCACGCGCCGGATGGTCTGGGCCCTGCCGAGGCCAAGGGTCCGGGCCGTGTCGAGCAGCATGGGGTTGACGCCCCGAACGCCGTCGCGCGCGCTGATGAAGCAGGGCCAGGCGCAGGCAAAGGCGGCTATGGCGATATTGAGCTGGTTCCCCATGCCGTACAGAAGAATGCCGAGGGGAATAAGGGCAACAGAGGGCAGCGGTCGGAGGCCTTCGATGGCGAGATGGGTTGTTTTGCGGAATAGGGGGAACACCCCATGCCCCAGGCCGAGGCCAAGGCCGCCCAGCCCCCCCAGGAGGAAGGCCAGCAGTGTCCGGTTCAACGTGGCCAAAGCCTGGGCAGGCAGGCGCGGGCTTTCCGCGATAAACGCCCGCAGGACCTCGTAAGGCGAGGGCAACTGTCCCTCTGGTACAACCCCGGAGGCGCAGACGCCCGACCAGAGAGCTGCGAGAAAGGCCACGAAGGCGCACCCGCGAAGTCTCTCTGCGTGCGAGCGGTGAGCGCGTTTCATTCAGCCTCTCTGCCTGCTCCGTGCGTCAGGTGCTGGTGCACGGCCACCCGGAGCTCGGAGAAGCGCGGGTCGCCGCGCGTGGTCAGCTGGTGCCGGGGGTGCGGCAGGTCGACAAGGATGTCGCCCTGAACGGTTGTGGCCTCCCCCCCAAGAATCAGCACCCGGTCGGACAGGTAGAGGGCCTCGTCCACGTCGTGGGTCACAATGACAAAGGTCCGCTGGCCTCCTCCCCACATGGCGAGCAGCAAGTCCTCAAGCTCGGCGCGGGCCTGTGCGTCAAGCGAGGCAAAAGGCTCATCCAAAAGCAGGGTGTCGGCGCCGCCAGCCAGCGCGCGCGCAAGGGCCACGCGTTGCTGCATGCCGCCGGAAAGTTCCCAGGGATAACTCGAGCTCTGGCGCGCAAGCCCCACCATCTCCATGTAACCCAGGGCTGCTTCCTTCTTCTCGCGGGAGGAAGTCGCGCCCCTCGCCATGGCGAACACAACGTTTTCAAGGGCGGTCTTCCAGGGGAACAGGGAGTTCACGGAATCCTGGAAGACCATGCTCAGCCCCAGGCTGGGCCTGTTGACCGGAAGGTCATTGAACAGCACACCGCCTGAGGTCGCCTGGGTGAGACCCGCCATACACCGCAACAGGGTCGTCTTGCCGCAACCGGAAGGACCGACAATGGCCAAAAACTGACCCTCTGGCACGTCGAAGCAAAGGTCCTGAAACACGGGCGCAAGCGAGCCGTTCTTGGGGTAGGTCATGCTCAGGGACTGGATGGAGATCATCAGACACCTTCCGAGTGGAGCGACGCATTGCGGATGCAGGCACATGAGCTAAACCAAAACCAAGGTTGGAAGTTACCCCGACTCCGTTCGAAATGGAAGCGCTCATCAGCACCGCTTTGGCATGTGAAGCTGAAGGTTACGTGCACCGAGCACGGCCCAGGACTGCTGCCTGCGCAGGCAACAAAGGCCACACCTGGAGACGAGAGCCCCGGCGACGCCGGGCAAAACTAAGCGTCGCGCTAAGGTCTGGGCGTTTCCGTTCGCGCTTAAAAATGTCGTGCAAAGATGGAGTGCGGCAAAGAAAAAGGGCCTGCGACGCAAATCGCAAGCCCTTGGTCTTTCTGGTGGAGCTGGAGGGAATTGAACCCACGGCCTCTTGAATGCCATTCAAGAAGATGGCACAGCATGTCCTGAAATTGTTAACTTATTTTGTGCCTGCACTACAAGCATACGACCTTT
>Ga0180007_10003809_pt1 | contig 16457 bp, 19 predicted proteins | sample MM_PC_MetaG_FD_121122 | JGI IMG/M metagenome (GOLD analysis project Ga0180007, IMG submission 121122) | Groundwater microbial communities from the Aspo Hard Rock Laboratory (HRL) deep subsurface site, Sweden - MM_PC_MetaG | ecosystem: Environmental > Aquatic > Deep subsurface > Groundwater... | reverse complement strand
ATTCACCGCCGCTATCTGCGTAATGGTAACAGGCAAAAGTTCACCATCCCTCAAATAATACTGAGGATTGTGCGGCCCAAATGCACGAATGGCCGTGCGCCCGTCTTGATACGTGACAAGCTGTTTGGTGCGTGAGTTTCCCAATGGAAGATATCGAGGTTCTATTTTGAGAATTTCAGCCATTATTTATCTTCACCTATTTGTGTCATTGTTCTTCTACATTAGGTATATGCTTCATTAGCCAGCCTCGACAAGTATCATCTCCACAATCACAGGGCACCCCAAACTGATTGTGTTGATGCAACCACTCTACTGTGATATTATTTCTTTCCGCATATCGTTGCTCAAATTCGTCTTTTGTCATGATATATTCATTCAACATAAAGGATTTCAGACATATTACCCTATAATTAAATGCATCTCAGTTGTAACACTTTCGTGATCTGCCCTGGTCCCAATTTTCATAAATGGAATACCCTTAAGCGGAATTGTAGACCCAGGGGCTTGCACAACAGTCAATGGAATAAAATATGATCCATTACCAGCTTCACCACCTGTTACAGTTAAACTCACGCCTGTCTTTGTCCATAACATACTACTTCCAGAACCAGTTAATATAGGAGTATATGTACCACCACTACTTGCAGAAATAACGGGATATACTTCTAGTTGCCCTGATGTAACACTTCCTTGAAAATCAATCTTCAAGGAAATATTCTTATTGTCATACCATTTTTTTGTGAGGACAATTGGATCTGAAAGTGCGAATGCGTTGGCGGATGCGGCTACGTAGTACGTCTTAGCCGAATCATTATATATTCGGATAGAAAACATTTGATTTGCTCCCCTTATCCTTGTTTATTATATATCTTGCAATATATATATTAAAGGGGAAGGCAAGTACAGCAAGGGGTCTCGCTACCTTGCCCCTCCCCCTGTATTGTTATTTATTATTTACCAAGTGCCATCCAATGGACCGTTCCACCAGAGGCCATTAGACCAAATGCGGCAGAAACAGAAGAAGGATGACCATACACAGCGACAGAAACACTACTTGTTGAAACATTGTTCGTTCCAAGCGCAACCAATGGATCAGATACTGCAGCAGCATACTCATAAGAAGCAACAATACTCTGAAGCGTGGTGGTTAAATTATGAGCAATCGTTACTGAAGCCCCGGCCCAAGCAAGCGTACCCCCACTAAGTTTAAAACCAGCAGTTGCTGTATATGCAACACCGTAACCAGCTTGCCCATCAAGATATCCAAGTTCTGCTGGCGTAATTGCAGTACCACTTGTATGTTGTATTCCACTCTGGTCTATTGTAACACCAGAAGGCACGGTTGCTAACGTGGTTCCCGAAAGAACACCCTTTTGGGAAGCTCTTGTTCCTCTACCAGGTCCTGAAGTTCTAGGCATTTCGCAATTTCTCCTTTCGGATTATTTTTTTACGGTGAGAGAAATTGTAACCATCACCTATCCTCTCATCATTGTTGTTTTCATAACGAGGTAGGAGAGAGACATTTGACAATCCTACCTCGTTATACTATTTAACTAGATAGATAACTACCTGATATTCACTATTGCTGAATATGAAACTCCTGTAATCGTTCTCCCAAAAGATTCATATCTTCTAACTCACTTTCCCAAACAACAAGGGTCTTAAACCCATATTGAGAAAAGTGATTTATTCTGTCTTGTGGATCATCATCCTTATGCCAATAATTACCAAATAATTCGATTAGCTTCTTTTGACCATTGACATTCATGAAATCAGGATTCTTTCCACCTAACCAAGTTTTAAAATCACCAACAAATTTCCATTCGTCAGGGAAAAGGTTCTGAAGCATGACATTAAGTTTAAGTTCAGCTTGATTTGGAGAAACGCCATGGGTTGAAGCCCACATTTTACAGAACTCCTTATCCTTGAACTTTTCTTTCATAGTAACAGATTGCTTTTTAGCTGTTTTTCTTAGTAAGGATGAAGTTTCTTTGGTTAAACCTGTAGACCAAGGATTCCAGTTTCCGTTTGGTCTTTTCTGTCCCAAGAACTTTTCCGTTCTTTTTTGAATTGATTCTGGACTTTGTTTGACACCTCTTTGATTATGCCCGGTTACAAATCGTTTGCCGGAGGCTGTCATATTACCACAACCGCATTCGCAAGACTTGGGATATAACGTTCTTTGCCTATCGGAAGATTCCTTAAGTCTTGCATCTGTTTCCTTAGTAAGACCTTTGTTCCAAGGAATCGTTCCTTTCTTAAAGCCACCTGTGGTTTTATAATGGCCATGAACAAAACGGTTCCCTAACTTTGAAACTCTTTCCCCACAACCACATTTACATAATGGTAGTTTAACAGATTCTTTATTTACAAACTTTCCCTTATAAAGAATTTTGCCCTTTTTTCGACTAACCGTTCCAGCAAATTTCTTCTTTAGGGAGATACTCATTTTTAAAAGAGTTTCTGGAGATGCTTTCACCCCTCTTCGATGGTGACCATGGAGGAATTTATTTTCCCCATTTACTAGAATTCCTCCACAATCACATGAACATTTTCTTATTATTCTCTTTACTACTTTACTCTTCTTGGTAGTCATAATTCACAAGAATATCCAGTAATATTAGGTAGTTGACTTGTAAGAATGCTCAGTAGAAATTCCCGCAATTGTGCCATAAAATCTGCACTTGAATCTTGCCTTAATATCTTTCTTGAACTCATCTTCATTCCCTGGTCCCTGAGTCATAACCTGCAAAGGCCAAACTTCAAGCCACCAGAAATCCTGCTTGAAATCACCCCAGTACCATGTGGTAGCATTGCGTACTGAAACAAAAGGAGAAGTAAGCGGAATGAATCGCCCCTTCCAGAAGTTCTGCGCATTTTCTGCAGACTCGGGCGTTAACGCCGAATTAGCCATCTGCCATGCTTCAAGATACAGATCTATAGGCACCAAGACAATTGCACTTTGAGGATCAATAAAGATAAAGTCATCATAAGCATTTACACCAAGAGAATCGTTCTTTTGGGTCTGTGCAAGCTTCATAATGGCTTCAAGTCCTGATTCCCCGAAAGCATTAGTTCACTGAAGATTCCTATTCCCTGCAATATAAAATGCAGTAGGCACCCCAGAAGGTCTATAAACTGTAGTATTAACATCCTGGATACCCTCAAGAATCAATTTCTCCTTGTAGATTGCCGCACGTTGTCCAATTCGGTTTGCCCTCATTAAAACCTGGCCTGTCTTATCAAAATAAATCATTTCCTCAGTAACAGACAGCATACGCCCAAACTTCTCGTTATGTGCCGTCACGTACTTTTCAGAGATTGTGGAGTCGTTATACTCCATCCCTTCCCCAACCTCTTCTGGACCCTCTACCTCTGTAAAACCAGCTATGGTCTCATCCTGAACATTGGACTTCACGGTTTGAGTTAACTGCCCACCAACTGTAGGTACGTTATCATATGCACTTATAATCTTTGAATTGATTAACGCACCTGTAATTTTAGGGAATGCACCCGAAGCATTAGCCTCGTAGACACTTACACCAGGATTACAAGCTTCCCAAATTTCCCTGATAGAAAAATCTTCAGGTCGCAGCTTACCCGGTTTTCCCGTTCCCGTTCCAAGTGCCGACTCAACTATTCTCAATGCTCCATCCTCACCGTGACTTTCCACAACGTCCCGAAGAGCCTGTCCTGTCTTTGTATTGAAAGCCATTTTCAATAGCCCTCCTTGCTTTTATTTTTTTGAAATTACTAATATACTAAACTTGCTGATACGGTCCAAACGCAGACCGTATAAATACTTCGGCTGTTAGGGCATGTACTTTATATTCAGCAAAATACCCTAACGCTGCGTTAGAGTTTGTTGTTTTCGCAATTTTCTGATCAAACATATTTGAAGCTGTTGTAGTACCACTTGGTCCAAACATCTCGTAGTTATGTACTGTTCTTGCAGGTTTGAGATCATATTTAAATACACCTGTTGTTGCAATGGATACTGTACGACTTACACCATTACTAACCCCATACTTGCCTTCAAGTGCAACCCCAAGAAATACATCCTTAACTTCAGCCCTATTTAGCTCCAACGAAGATCCACTTATCCTTAAATACGATATCGGAAATGCTGAATATGTGGCTTCCGAAGAACCGTCATTCCGTAAATTGGTAGCATTATCAACAAACATAAGATCGCCTTCGGAAACCGTAGTTCCTGCCAATACATTAACAAGTATTGCATTACGATCCTGATCCACCCATCTACTAATGTCGTTTCTATCATCACTATCTGCCATTCAGCACCAACCTAATTAGGTTGCAAGTCCACCAGCACCGTAAGCGGTTCTGATCTGAAAATCTACATAACTCGCACCACTTTGAGTCTTTACACAGTATCCAAGATATGCAGTAGAACCCGGTGCGGTTGCCGACATAAAAACTGTTTGAGGACTAACGCCAGTTCCTGAAGTAAGCGAGGAAACAGCACTAACAAGCGCCCCAATTGTAACAGCCCCATCTCGATAGACGGGATACCTAAATACCCCATTCGTCGCAACAGATATATCCTCTGTCGTACCGCTTATACTTCCGTCCATTGCAACACCAGCAAAATGGTTATATAGAATGCTTGCAATACCCATTGTAATCGTAGTTGCATTTAAAGCATAATTAAACGGGTAGCCATAATAATCTGCAGCTACTCCAGCACCACGTCCACCATTTGTTCTATCAAGGAACATCAAATCCCCTGCATTAACGGTGATGTTACCATGGATTTTTACTAACATCTCATTAGACTTCCCCCGAAGGTGTCTATTATATCCTGCCATGGTTATCTTTCCCTCCTATATATTATTATTATTAGGTTGCAAGTCCACCAGCACCGTAAGCGGTTCTGATCTGAAAATCAACGTAACTTGCACCACTTTCTGTCTTTACACAATATCCAAGATATGCGGTAGATCCAGGTGCGGTTGCAGACATAAAAACGGCCTGTGAGCTAACGCCGGTACCTGATGTAAACGTGGAAACCGCACTAATTAGCGCACCCATCGTGACAGCCCCTATGCGGTATAGTGGATACCTATGGACACCATTGGTCGCAACAGAGATATCCTCTGTCGTACCGCTTATACTTCCGTCCATTGCAACACCAGCAAAGAAATTAGCAAGCCCATAATGGAGTGATGTTAGATCAGATGCAGCATTTGCTGCTGAACTAAACGGATATCCATAATAATCTTTAGCTATCCCTGCTCCACGAAGACCAGGAGTTGCATCAATAAACATCAAATCCCCTGCCGCTACCGTAATATTACCATGGATTTTAACTAACATTTCATCAGAATCACCCCGAAGGTGTCTATTATATCCTGCCATGGTTATCTTTCCCTCCTAATAGGTTATTTAGCTTTACTTACAAAAGCTTTTACATCGTCGTCAGTAACTGCTTTCTTATCGCCCTTTTGCTCTAAAACCTTACCGACAAATTCTTGTCCACTATTGACTACGGTCTTCTGCGTTTTTGTTGCCACTTCCTTACGATCTGCAATAAGCTTTGTGATCTGCTCATCAGAATCGGCATTCATCAGTTGTTCCATGAAAACATCCGTAACAACTTCTTTAGGAAGTTTTGCTTCTACGATTGCTTCTGTTACCTTTGTTTTCTTTTCAATCAGCTTATCAGCTGCAATTCTCTCATCCAATTGAGCCTTGAGTTCATCCCGTTCCTTCTCAATGGCTTCGGTCTTTGTCTGAATTTCCTCAGACCCGGACTTCAGAACATTAAGTTCTGTAGTTAATTTATCAATTTCTACCCTTGCGCTATCAAGTTCGTCCTTAAGCTTATTAAACTCTGCAGCACTCTTGAATTCATCAATTAACGCCTTTACGAGTTCGGGATATTCAGCCTTTACTTTTTCCAAAGTTAATTCCATCTCTTCATCCTCCACAATATTTTCTTGTGTTAGTATTTTGCTTTCTTTAACTTTTTGCATCCGCTTTTTAACTTCACCAGTAAGATCATCAAAAATCAAATTGACTTTCTTTTTCTTATCTTCTATGGATATGTCTTCTTTATGAAGTGTCTCACGAATCATATCAAATGCAGTATACGTTACATCCTGTATTTCGTTCTTGATTTTCTCTGCATCTACACGATCAGATATAACACCCTCACGTATTTTCGCTACTACGTTACGAACCGGATGCTCCTCTGCATACTTTTGCTCGATAATTTCCAGCAATTTATCAAGGTCTTCCTCACTAACGTCATGTCCTGCTTGTTCACTTTCAAATAATGATGTAGTTGTTGCTGCACTTGCTACAAGATCAACACTACGTAGACTATCAACATCCACAACACTTTCCATACCATCAGGAGCGGAATGCACCTTTACTCGTGCATTGATAGAATTGCCGATACTTTTTGGTTGAAATGTTGCAATATCATATACCAAATCCCAAAAGCCTTCCCGACAAATAAGATCCGCAAAGACTTTCTGGCCTTCCTTGACTGGATTTACAAAAACACCAACCCAATCTCTAAGATCCCTAACGCCGTCACGTTCCTTAAATTCTGTTTTTGTTGGATGATTGATGTAACACTTCGTGCCATTTGCCAAACGAGCCAATGATTCTATAGCTCGGTCTTGATATATTCTGTTGTTTTTACTTTCAGCACTACCAAAAAGGCATGTTCGTTTAATAATATGATTGTCCGAGTCAATTCCTTGTTCAGTAACATCACCAAACGTGCTTGCCTCAAAGATCACATGGTCTTTTGTATCAATCTTCTTTGCTACATATAACGCCATGTCTTTAGTCTCCAATGATTCTTTTGCCTTTGTATTCCTACGTTTCCAGATAGAATTGCATATAGCATAACGTTGTGCATTATCTGAATAATCAGAAAGCATTACATTATTGCCCATGCAACTACTTATGAACTTCTCTTTTTGCTGCCCTTTTTGTGGTATAGGTAACGGCATACTACCCCTCTTATAAAATAGAAAGAATTATAGGGTCTTAACTAAAACTACGAACCTTGGTTTCAAGTTGCTTTAAAGTTAAAACCTTGCCGTCTTTTGCCATTTCGTTGAATTTTACTTTACCGGATTTCCAAAGTGAATATCTCTTAGTACCAAGAAAATCCTTAACAAATTTAGGATTTGATATATCCATATCCTTTAGCCAATCCTGATATAACCTACGTTCAAATATCTTACCTTTTTGTCTTCCAAAGTAAGACTTATCAGAATCATCTAAAACAGCTGGATCAACACCTAAATCTTCCCAAGAATAGGTACGGGGGGCATAAATGCAGCGGCATTGCGGATGCTGTGGTACTCTTGGACCTTTGTGCTCTCCATTAACTAACTTGAATATCGTACCATCAAGAGGAGCACATACAAGACAAGTGCGTTTATCCAAGGTTGCCATATACTCTACAGACTCAATTATATCGTCATTTTCCTTATAATATGCACCAAGCACTTTATTACTTACATCCAATAACTCAGTTCTTGCTATCATGGTTGCTCTTCTTGCAATTACTCTTTCTGCCGATCCCGTTAATCCAGTCGAAACTGGATTTATCAATCGTTTTGCAGCAAGTGGTATACCCTCTCCTTGTATAATTGCTTGTGATAATTCCTGCCGCATGAGTTTTACAGCTTGGGCATTACCCCATAACATCTTTTCACCTATTGTTTCACCCAATAAGGGGGTATCTATTAGCATCTCAAGATGTTCTAACGGTATTATAGCCATTTGAATACCAATACGTGCAAACTTAGCGGCAAAAAAACCATAATAGGTCGTAGCTTCAGAAGCTACTAATTGAGCACGAACTCGTTCAAATTCGCCACTACCTTCAAACGCAGCAATTGCAAGCACAGACTCTACTTCCGAAAGCAGCATCCTTAACGAATGAATTTGATAATTTAAAGGACCAGGAAGTGCTTCTAAACGCACGATGGTATTAAATATCTCACGTTTAGCCCTTCTATACGGCTCAATAAGTTTTCTCAATTCACCAGTCTCAAGTCTATGAAGATAATGTCTGTGCATTAACAAGAATGTTGCGATGTCTTCTGCTATATTTTTAGCCATGTCTTATCCATTTGGTACAAATGTTACTGACCATTTCCAGTCCGGGCTTTCTAATTTATTAAGTAAATCTTCCATGCTGTTTGCTATCAAAAGACAAAGTTCTTTTTGGGCAACTTTGTCTTTATATTCAGCATAAAGTTCAGTCATAATCTTAACAAATAGATGTTGTAAACTCCATTTAACACATAAATACATAATGCGGTTCATATCAACAAAAGCTACCATTTAATACCTCTCATCCATCAAAAATTGGTGTTATTATTGTAGGTGATCCCTCAAATACATGTGAGTAATTCTTCCAATCATCTTCTATCTCTGGGAAGATATAAAATTTTGCTTCGAAATTCCGTATGGTCCCGGAAGTATCCAGACAAACCTTAAGAATCCAACCTCCTATTGTAGGAAATAACCCTTTTCGTTTAAGGTAATTTGTCTGTCCTTCAAAACAACCTGCTTGAATACCAAGAATAGGCCCAAACATAGCCTGTAACTGAATATGTAAATGCCCTGCAATAACAAACTTTAGTGTTTGGAATTCCTTGGCTTGTCTTGCAATCTTATTTAATTCGTCAAATGAAATCTGCTCGACTGTCTTTTGTAGTCTATACGAATATGAATATGGTATGCCACCACTTGGATGAAATAAAATCATATCCACATTATCCAATAAAGGAATTTCTACTTGGTCAAATCCAACATAGTTAATATCTTCTCTACGAGATGCTAAATAAAGTAATGGATTATGTCCACCACCGGAACGTATGAAATTATAATCATGATTACCGCCAAGCATCCACCATTTAAAGCCTTCCGGGAGATTACACAATGTCGAATTCTCTTGCTCTTCAGCGCCATGAGCATATACATCATAAACTTGGCCTTGATATACACTAAACCCGGAACATATATCACCCGGAACAAATATATGAGCTACGGATTCCCTTCTACATATTTCACAGAATTCATTTAATGCCGTAATTTGACATGCCCTGGACCCAAAATGAAGATCACTTGCAATTCCAAATATAATCTCTCTTTCGGATAATGGTTTACTAAATGTTTTTGAACGTGCCGTACCAGTATGAAACACTACTTCATTATCTTCTGCAGATATTTCATATCCCTGTCGTCTATACTCAGATAGAATTCTTTTGATGGATTGTGGTGAGCAATTCAATTCCTTACAAGCATCAATTAACGGAATTCTTTTACATTTCTGCAAAAGTAATAAAAATTGTTCTTCTATATTAACCAAATTAACTGATGACGTTTCTTTTGATATTTTAGCCTTATCGTCTTTTTGCTTCATCCATTTTCTTGCTCTTTTAACATACCATCGAAACTGCTTTTTTGAGCCATCATAATTAAAGCGTTCAGCGGCTTGTGAATACACAATGTTATGCGTTAGACCAAGTAAAATACCACCTGTTACAAACTCCCATAACCCAGGATATTTTTGGACTGGCATCTACACCTCACCTTCTAGTACCTGCACTTTCTGCTCAAGTTCATCTACTAATTCACGAGCTAATTTAAGATTGCCTTCTCGTAGTGCCCTATAAATCTTGGCCCCGTATTGATTTACAGGGGCTATTGGAAGATTGAACTTATTTGGATCTTGTGGGCCTTGTGGTAACGGCTTTCCATCTGGTCCAAATGTAGGATTGAATAAATCATCCCCATCCTCATTCTCCATGTTGGCATCTTCAAGGTCAGGGTCCAATCCCATCTTAATCTGCCATGTCTTCTTAGAGACTGCCTTAAATCTAAATAAAATCTCGTATGCTTCCGCAAGTTCCTTCAGATCCGCTTGAATCATAGGTGGAAATTCAACTCGACATGTTGTCTTTGTCTTTTCTGGAAGTTCCCCATATTTAATTCCAGCTTCAATAACATCCTTGAATAATTCTTCATATAATGTAGAGAAAAAATCCTGCCAATCTTCAATCTCACGAACCCACGGATTTTGAGCCACTAAAGACGATGCATAGTTTGCATTAGATGTATCTGCTGTAAATATCATCTCCGGCACCCCATGTGCCGCAGCAACACTAAGAAGCATTGCACGCCCATCATTAGCAACATCAGCCGCTTGAACATTTGGAGAAAGCATCTCATATTTAATACCCTTAGAAGCAGTAATGACAGTGCCTCGTGGAGGAAGTTTAATCTTTTGTCTATCCCCTGATGTTCCTGTGCTACGTTCCTGCTCCCGGATTGATTTAATTGAGCCTGCTGAACCTTCTACGTTCCTTACAAGGGCAATTGCGGAACGAACCTTATTCAATACAATTCTATCCTCAAGCCATTCATCATATTGTTTTAAACGCTTTGCGGAAACACGTAAAATTGAAATACCTCGTTTCTGGTCACTATCAGATAGAATCTTTAGATGAATGATTTCTTCAGCTGGGATGTTCGCAACAAAGTTTCCATCACCATTAACCACATAATAAGATAATGGAGTTTCAATATCATCGGGGTCTGTTTCAATTCCAAAGGTAACATTTGCAGAAAGATTCTGCTTGTCTTTAGGATTGGCTATGCTTGTAGCACGTATAAACCGTATTTTGATAGTACCATCAGTTTCGTCTGTAAACTTTCGTATGAAAACTTCACCGTCCCGAAATGCCCGGACTCCAATTTCCTTTTCTCTTTGATTTAATTTGTTAATACGTCGAAACTCAGCCCATACTTCTTTTACCTTTTCATTTTCTTCTTCACCCGGTGTTATCTGTGGCCCCTTACCAAAAACAAACTTTACTAAAGCACGTATAAGCGCACGTGCATACAGATTCGTGTGATACATGTTATATGCTGCAGCTTGCATATCGGAATGCTCTTCAGGGTCCATGGTACCTACCGAACCACTGCCCCCAAGTAATTTCCAATCGCCATTATCAATTTCGGTATCTCTGACTATGTTTCTTGCAGCTTCTTTTAATTGTTTTGTGGCAACATCAAGACTTTCCTTCTCGAATTCCATACGGGCTATATCGTATTGAATGCTTTCAACTACCTGACGATATTTTCCCCTAATTAGTTCAAACATGACTTTATTCCTTCTTTATTCAATCACAACCAAGTTATATTTAGCCTACATCCCTATTATATAAAAAGAAAAATAGATATAATGCTAAAACTATTAGAAAATATTTATCTTTGGTTGAAGCTGTTTTGTTACAGAATTACTATTTATTTGAATTGGAACATCCAATAAAATACAAATTACGGGTTTAAGTATTTCCTTTATAGCACGATATGTTGAATCACTAAATCCAAGATTACCTCTTGTCCTTTTATTAAACATTGGAGCTTGATGCAATGATTGTAATGCATCATCAAAGACTACTTGATATTTAGCGGGTAATGCATCCTTGAGTTGTTGCAAGGCAAGTAGTTTTTCAAACACCTCGTTTTCAGGGGATTCCACTAACTGAAGAATTTCCTTTAATTCGCTCATAGGTAAAAAAACACTTTCTTTTTTAGCATAATAATTCAAAAGAAAATATCTTGTGTATTCATAAAAATGTTTTGGAATAGTATACTTGGTGTCTTTATAATAAGATATGCAAAACATAAATACATCCCAGCTCATGGATAACAACTCGTGGCTTTCTTCGTATCTATCCCAACGTTCCAGAATTGACTTCATCCATCTAAGCAACCATGGCTTTAATTCAAGATATATTTCGTTCCGTAGTTTAGACTTCTGGTCATCTTCTTCAGGCAATCCTTTATACAGTACGATTTTATCATGTAGTTTTCTTTGTTGTTTTTCAGTTATTCTGTAATCATCCTTCGTCATTTCATTATTCCTCAAACCAAAAGCCGTCTTGTTCTATATATTCCTCCTCTGGGAGTAAGGCACCTGCAAAATATGCAATTGCGGTTGCTACCGCATACCGTGCAGCATCCATACCATGATCATCAATTTGAACTGGCTTCTTGCGTACCGGCTTGCCGTCCTTACCCCGTGGGTATTTATATACTTCAAATTCCCTATCCGTACCAATCAATTCTATGTTGTCACAATCAAAATAATCCTTAAATATGTAATAACTTGCTTCCCGACCAATAAACTGTAAATGACTACGTAACATCTCAATACCGGAATCAATTGCATTTATTGCGGGGATAGTACCAACCCCATATATTTCTTCAAGATCAATTCGGGCCTGCTTCTCACTTGGATCTGCAAATATGGGGATACCAGATGAATACCCAGGTGCGTTTTTTATTTTAACCACATGTTCTTGCAGTGTCGAAGCCCCACTTCGATATTCATAGGACAGATAGAACTTCATTTTTTCTTTAATAAGGTCTATGTCTTCCGGCATAGAATCTATTAACGCTTCTTTAAAATCCGTAACATCTACTATGTATAACTGAAACACAAATGGATGCCCCGGTGAAGATCCAAAATCTATAGCCCCAATATGTACTAGCTGCCTACCTGAGAAATCCTTCCTGTCTATACAATGCCGTACTCTATCCCAATACTCACCATATACTAACGCAGTTGTTGCAGGGCGTTTATTAAACCATTCTATATCAAGAGTATCCTTACTTAACCGGGTAGTAACATCAATAAAATCGTTTATTTTATAAAAACCATCACACTTAGGGGCTATCTTACCTCTACAATACTCAAATATACGACAATCACCATGTACCGGATCTTCCTTACATTTGCGAGTACATTTCTCTAGAATCTCCCAAATACACCATTCATAAACCACAAAACCATATTTACCCTGCTTTTTTGCCTGGTCCAGCAATTTCTGCATACTACCAGTCAGGAACTTCCTTGTGCTTGAAGCTGTGTTCTGGGCTATAATTTCCTTTCCGCCTACTATGGTCTTTGACTTAGCAATTGATAAGCCCTGCTGCAAAACCTCCCATTCCATTAGATCTACTTCATCCAACCTTACCTTGGGGGGATGAGGCCCGTTCAAACCCTTCATACTACCTGTAATAATCTCAAGAATGGACCTATTATCATACCAGGATTTTCTTTTTGTAGGGTCTTTCAGGAAGAAATCTTGAAGAAACTCGTTTTCATTATGCATGCCAATAAAATACTGATAGCACCTTTCAGCTTGCTCTTGAATACTACCTGCACTTACAATCTCACAACCAGGCTTAAACGCCATGTCAAGATGATTCAAAATAGCTATGTCAACAGTGTTATGAGATACTATCCCATTAACAATCAAAACATGAGAACCAGGGACCTCTACATTATACACATCCTTTAATCCAGTATTCTCTACGGAAACTACCTTGTCCCAGATTATATCATCAGAACCATAAATACATGCTGCAACACAATCCCCAATAATAATGTCTTCCGCCATTTTCCACTTATTGAAAAAACACCAAGGCGTATGATCATATGATACTTCAAGTTCTCGTCCGGTATCAGTCACTATCTTAACGCACTCTTTCTTTCCCATGTACTGTGCTGATTTAGCATCCGCCTTTATTATCTTGTTATTATCACAATCAAGAGAAAGTATCCTTCCTTGCTTACTATTATATTCCTCAAGTAAAACCGCCCCCCCACCTGCTAAATGCAAATCTTGGCCCGCCACAAAACATTTTCCGCCCGTACGATTCGCAAATGCAATACCGTTTCGGGTCTTCTCGAAAAACATGTCTGACATGAAATTAAAAGGAGTGGTATGCTTTTTACATATTTGCTTACGCGGAATGCTATACCCAAGTACAAACCGGATATAAAAATGAAGTGCCGTTGGGGAGTTAATACCATCTTCAAGGAAGGCGTCAATAATCTGCTTGACAATACGTGGATTTCGTTTTCGACTGCATAATGTCTCTGCACAAAGCTCTGCGGTGTCCGTATAATCCTTATCCCTTAACTTCCTCTTATTGTAATACCAAATTGTTTCCGCTAATTCTTGATTAGACGCCTTCGATATTTGATTGATCATCCACTACCTCACGTATATTATACCAAGATTCGTCCTTACACGTAGTACAACTCTCCATATTTATAGGCTTACCGCATTTATGCTCTACTAAACATATTCTACATAAACAAGCCCCGCATTCCAAACAATGCCGATGCTTACAATGACAATCCCCACATTCCACAATTATTTTATCTTTCATATCATTCTTCCTCTAACTTGGTCTCCCGAGTTAAGGTTAATAACCCAGTACCCTTAAAACCCTTATCGTCACTCAAAGAAGGCGTAGGGTCTCTCTGAAACTGTACCATCTCCTTAGTGGATATCGGCAATCCGCCTACTACCACAAGCTTCTTTTCGACCAACTTAATCAATAACTCAGGTAATACCTCATCATTTTCTATCTTACGTTCCAAAGCCTTGAACGCCTTCAGTACCACATCATCATATAGCATTACCCAACGTGCTAATTCATCCTTCTCAAGCACGGTCCTCCATAAACTAGAAAGCTCTAAAACACGTCTATCTTCACTGTATGTCTTTATCTGATACCGTGATAAACCAAGATGCTCCCCAGCATCTTTTGCAGGCATGCCCCTACCCATCAATTCAGCCAGTTGCTTCATCTCTAACGTCAAGTCAACACTTTTTAACGAAGGACGGCCTTTAGGTTTTGTATCATCATCCAGCCTAACCCTGTCATGACGTACCCGTTCCTGCCTGATTTCTTCCACGGGCTCTTCTTCCTCTATACCATCGTCTATATCATCATCTTCCATACCTTCATCTATAACACCATTTTCTTCGTCTACCATACCCTACCCCCTATAAATAATTTAAGTGCCGTCAGAACCCCTTCTCGTGCCTCTACGGGCTTGTTTACGCTTTCTCTCGTTACTACCTACATCATAAATACCTAATTTCTCAGAATCCCAAACATACTCCCCCATCAACTTAAATGCCTGATCCTGATGCTCATACCCTAAATTCTCCTTATACTTCCTGAAAGACTCGTTCCCCTTCCTCTTTCTCGCAACCATATTCTCCCCCTAAATCGGCCTAATTCCATTAAAACATACACTAATGTACCCTAAATCACCTTAATTCATCGTTTTGTTAAATATTATAAGCCCTCAATATCATTACATATCAAAAAAATAAACTTTCTTTTATGCCCTATAAAGTAACTAAAAACACCTTTTTCAACCACTTTTTGTACCCTGATTTTAATTAACTACTTAATATCATTACATAACCACTTTTTAAACAAACTTTTATGCCCTATAAAGTAATTAATCCACCCTCTACCTCAAAAAACACTTCATAAAATACCAAATAACCCGTACTCCATACACAATAAACAATACAATAACAATACCAAATATAACCACAATAACCTCTAACATACCCCAATACCCCAATGCTATGCTATGCTATACTTTAGTTGATGGCCAAGAACCAGGCCAATCACCGTCAGTACAACGCATAACCCTATTAGAACCCTCCGACTTCCCCACTATAAAACCAAGATCAAAACCAGCAACGAATGCTTTTTTTATAACTTCTTTTGGAAATAGCGGTAAATCTGAATTGTAATACCGACCCTCTTCTAACCACCAATTTTCAGCTAAATCAATTTGCATATCTAAAAGTTCCTTTTTAACCTTAATCCCTAATATATTCCAATATTAACCTTATAGTATATACTAAATAACCATACCATACAATATGTAACAATGTCAAGTTATCCCATAATATATACTACAACCAATATGCTATATCTATATATGTCTAATACTATATCTAATTGTAAGTGTATAGTAACTACCCAATATAACAATAAATATTATATATAACACATTCTCTGTTAATATAACGTAACCACCTAATATAACTCAACTTGTAAATAAATTCTAATAATATTTTATAAATAAGCACTTTGTAAATAAATTCTAGGATAGTGGCTGGAGGTGAGGCTGAGGCTGAGGCTGAGGCTGAGGCTGAGGGAGAATGATAGACGTAAATAAATTCTAATAATATTTTATAAATAACCTGATTGTAAATAAAATTTGAAATGACGGCTGGGAGGGTAAGCCCCCTCGTCCGAATTAAGGTACTCCGATTCCAAAATGACCCCGCCCCCAAACTTTGGAGTATAACATCTGACATGACATCTGACATGACATCTGACATGACATCTGACATGACATCTGACATAGGGTATGACATATTAGATGCAATCGACAACAAGACCCTTTTCGTCGCCATCGAGGAACGCAGCGTTCTCGACGAGGCGGTGGCGTACCTGGAGGCGGTCTGTACAGACCACATAGTCCATAGGGAAATTGACGTTTTGACGTTTTGACGTTTTGACGTTTTGACGTTTTGACGTTTTGACGTTTTGACGTT
>Ga0180007_10003808_pt1 | contig 16461 bp, 24 predicted proteins | sample MM_PC_MetaG_FD_121122 | JGI IMG/M metagenome (GOLD analysis project Ga0180007, IMG submission 121122) | Groundwater microbial communities from the Aspo Hard Rock Laboratory (HRL) deep subsurface site, Sweden - MM_PC_MetaG | ecosystem: Environmental > Aquatic > Deep subsurface > Groundwater... | reverse complement strand
TTATCCTTTTTCTTAAGATATCTTTCTAACTCCATTTCTTTCTTAAGAAAATCCATCTCCTGCTCAATGGTAAAAACCCTTTGAGGACTAACAGATAACATAGGGTATCCAAATTTATCCCTCTTTTCCATTGCCCTACCAACTATGGGTGAGTCTGATCTTAGACTTACTCTGTTCTTCTTTAAATTAGCCCATTTATTTCTTTCCTGCATTGTTCCAAACCTGTGAACAACAACGTACTTCCTATCTCCTGCCATAGAAACAGCATAATATGCCATAACGATTACTCCTGGTTTCTTTTATGGTAATTTTCCATCTTTTACAGCAGAACTCCAAACATCTAATGCCCATATTGGACATGGAAGACCAAATAATACAAGAGCATGAACTTCAGCCACAAATTCAACATAATTTGTCTGAGCATATTGAGATATATTTTCTGGTTGATGCCACTGATACTTCAGTTTTAGTGGGTGGACTACCGCATTACAAAATTCTGAACTTTTTAAGCCCATCAACCTCAACGTGTGGATGTGTTGCACGTGACCCAATTCATGAGCAATTGCAGCAGATATTGATCTTGGGACAGAAAGCCAATCATCCTGCAAGTGGGAATCCATATGTATCAAATTTGGATCAACATATATATTATCTTCAAAATCACAGATACCATATGATCTCTCTCCAAACCACTTTTCTGAAACCGTACTTGTAATATCTGTATCACAAATAATTTTAGAGGACAGATGGAATCCCATATCAGAATGTCTTTGTATAATTTTATCAAAATCTTTTTTATAACCTTGCTCAAATAGATCAGTATTCATATTAATATCCCCTATGGAATAGCATCCTCATCAATACCTCTCTCTTTGGCATAAGCATTCTTATATTCTCTATCCCTATTATCTGTTTCGTAGAATCCTCTTCCCTTAAAGTGTGCTGAAACATTTCTGGAAAAAACTTTATCTACTTTTCCACCACAAAATTTACACTTAGAGAAATCTGGATCTGAGAATAGCTGAATTTCTTCAAACTCCTCCCCACACCTTCTACACCTATACTCTCTGATTGGCATTTTATCCCCCTAGAATCTTAATGATCAACTTATCCGTCTTTCTAACTTCCGAAATTCCACCAACCTTCCTGGATAAGTCGTCTGTATAAGATTTAACACAATCAGTAACCATCTTTTTGTCACTTGGAAGAACCCTTATTCCTCTTTTTTTCATGTGTTCAAATACTTCCTTCCAAGCAAAGACTTCTGTAACTAGAGAACAAAACATGTACCAAAATCCTTCTCTTCCTTCCCCACCATAATATTCAAAGTATCCAATATCTATTTCTTTTCCTTCTTTAAATCTCCTAATATGAGTCCATTCATGCAATAATACAAGCATATTGGTTCTTTCAGAACTACTCAAATAGATAACTATTTCAACTATTTTACCATTATCCCATAAACAAAATCCCCTATTTCCCTTATGGTCTAATTCATCATCTTTATACTTGATACAAATTTCTTCTTTCTTTGCCCATCTTTCAATTCCCTTTATAATTTTCCCAACTGTAGGATCTCTACTCTTCCTTACCTTTTTCTTTACCTTCATTACTATGCTCCTCCGAAAAACCAATAATGGATGACGACAAAGATGATACATTAATTCCTACAAGAGTATACAGGTCATCCTCTTGATTTTCAAGAGAAAAATTACCTCCTATCTTACTTGCATGATCCTCACTTTTGAAAGTGGCTGTGTGATAAATAGGACCAAGAATGGGAGCGATCATCACACCAGATTCCACAAGTCTTGCCTCATCCTTTGACGGACAGAACATCTCCTCAAGTCCAATAGCACCTAAGTAATCTTCTCCTTTTCCAAACCAATTTTCCGGACACTGAGGAATAAAGAATGGATTTGTACCATGTTCCCTGCTAATCGTAAACATGTTTTGTAATGTCCAAGGAGATCCCCAACCAGTTGTTTCTCCCCTTATTCTTAAAGTATCTAAAGCAGATTTGTACTGTATTACAAGATCATACATTGGAATAGGTCTTCCAAGCCTTACACAAATTGGAGTAACTACTTGTGTAAGGTGTTCTGAAATAATAGAATGGCACTCTAAGGAATTTGAGCAGTTTGTAACAAGAAACATAAAGTATAACCAACTACATTTCATTTCTTTCTCAAATCCAACAACACCATAAGACCAGCTACAAAAATACTGATTTGGATGATGTTGTTGAGCTAAGAACATACATTTATCTATTGGAGATCCTACTTTTGGATCAAATAGGAAAGTATGTGGTAGAACCTCATTATATCCATGAGCAGCAAATAAAGATCTTGATTCATTTATAATGAATGAATCTACGTTAGCATGTAAAGTATATGAAGAATCTTTAATTTTCATTATGTCTCCTATCTACATCCTTGATATCATCAGAATCCTTTAGCTTCGCCTCGATGTCCACGGCAGCAAGGTCGGCGATTAGTTCAATCGACCAATCACCCCAAGTAACCGCTGGCACATTCTCCCAAGGGCGCGCCCTCTCGACGAACCCGCGCCGCCACTCAAGCAGCGCGTCCCGCTCTTTGCGCAGACCCTCCGAGCGCGCTAGCGTTTCGTTCAGCGTATCGCTCAATTGCTCCTTGCAACGCGCAAGCGCATCCCGCTCTCCCTCTAGCCATTTGATCTTGGTTTCCAGTTCACAGCACAGGTCTCCCCATTTGTGCTCTTCTGCTATGGCTTCTTTCTCCGCCTTGCTCAAGATTGCCATGATTTTCTCCCTTATTCATCATTATCTGCATCATTAAGAAACTCAATTAAGATATCATTTATCCCATATTTTTTAGCCAACTCTATTCCCAATTCATCCCCTGTAAAGAATGCTACCAATTCCTTTTCCCATTTTCCCTTCTTCATTTCTTTCCCATCAACTATAAGATATGTCCTTCCTCTCCTCTTTACAGCAAGTTGTTTTTCAACTAAAATATCTCCAAGGGATTTTTCTCTGAATGGAGACAGGGTATTATGTTCGATATCTATATAGAAATCAATAGATTGTGACATAGCAGTTCCAAGTTTATTCTTTTTACAAATTGCCTTACAATGCCTAACAAAGTCCTCTCCACTCTTCTTACCACAATCCTTAAATCCAACTCTAACAGCAGATATGAACTTTAAATACCTTCCGCCAGGAGTAGTCTCAGAATCTCCCCAAGATCCTCCAGGTTGTGCAATTACCTGATTGATGATTATAATTGCTGTATTACTATCCCTAAGCTTTTTAGTATCCACAGATCCTGACGTTAATAACTTAATCCCTGCCTTATTAATCTTTGCAGACTTCCCATAAGCCTCAGAACCAACTTCTCCATCATCCCATAAATCCTTTGGCTGGAGTACTGCTAATGAATCTAGAACTATAAGATCCACAATTCCAATCAATTTTGCCATTTCATTAAAGTATTCTTCTGTAGAATCACAATCCAAGATTAAAAGTTTACTATTATCTACTCCTGCCTTTTCGGCCCAATCACAATCATGTGCCCCTTCTGCATCTGCAAGGACACATAACATGCCCATTTTTTGAGCTTGTGCTACGGTATGCAAAGCCAATGTAGTTTTACCACTTGACTCTCTTCCAAAGAATTCTACAACTCTACCTTTTGGAACTCCACCAATTACAAATATTTCATTATTAAAATCTTCCAAAGGTGTTGGAATAACTCCAATTCTTGGAATGGAATCTGCTGTACGAAATTTCTTACTTTTCAATATCTTTGTTGCAACAGCAGTAGAATCCTTTATTGCAGACTTTATATCTACATCCACATTTAATCCATTCTCTACCATATTATTGTTTTCTCCTAAAGATTAGAACTAAAGTAGCACAGAACATCTCAGAGGAGGGCCAGTGTCAAAGACACCAGCCCTCCTGCAAACATGTGGAAAGAAACCCAACGATTGTCCAAGAATCCAAAGACTATTATAGTCTGTTGTCCAAGAAAATTATAGATATAATCAATAGGATTCATTAAAACAATTCCTCACCCATAATCTCCGTAACTGCTTTATCTTCTTTAGATTCATTTAAATCTACTTCCATTTTTAGAGGGGGAAGGTGGTCTACTTCAATTTCTTCTTCAACAATTCCACTACCTAACAACTCTACTTCCACATCTCCACTTGAAATCTCAATAGGGTCCGAAGAAGAATTAAGGAACTTTTGAACCTCTTCTGGTCCATAGCTATTAAGACCAAGTTCCACGGCCTTCTGATGGAGAATTCCAGGATTAATATACTCTTTCTTACTCTCTGAGTCTAAAGCAAAGAAACAAAGTGGCTGACTGGAAAGCTTTTCAATGATTTCCTGATCATCCGAAGCTCTCGATTCCTTCTCCAAATCAAACTTCTTCTCATGATGTTCTGCAAGAAGAAGGTTCCATTCCTCTTCAAAAAACGCACTTTTCGCCATTTCTTCAGAGATAAACTTGGATTGAATGTCACTATCCAATGCCTCAATAGGAATCTTCCCCATAAACTGACGCATTGGATCATTCTCTTTACCCATGTACGGAGTCGCACGATACCTAATCTTCTTCCACTCTTCCTTCGCATTGATTGTTTTATCAATATACCTCTCAAGCTTTGCTCGCCACATCCACATGATTCCATATGCTAGAAATCCAGTACCTTTACCAAGCTCATTGGTTGTCTCTTCCTTTTCACGGGCAGTAATACATTCAGAAATTGTCTTAGTATATGCAGCAATAGAAATACACAAAGGATCTCCAGAATTCCTACGATTGCTAGGGGAGCCGGAGTGGTCAATAACCTTGAACAGGTGTTGAAGCCGAGGCTTGAATTTCCCCAAAGCAGAAGGATTTCCTGTCACCTGCCTAGTAATCTGCCTATCGGTAGAGATAAGAGGCTCCAAGATAGACTTATAATTCAGAACAATGGACCTTTTACGAAATTCAACTGCTCCTGTCTCCCTGTCTCTTTCAATGGTTGTGTAAAATAGTGTACGAATTGGAGAAGGACCGGCAAGAATCCGATGGACATAGACACCGTTTTCTTTTAATTCAATCCTATCCCCAAAGTTTCCACCACCAAAAGCCGCTTGACGCTGTTCTCTAGAAGTTCCAAGATCATCCATAACAGACATGTATATTCTCCTTAAAGGGGTTCGGAAAAGAACTCATTATCTGTACTGTGAGGAATGGTCCAATCAATTCCACTTGCACACTCTACATTATTATTAACAAACAACTCATCAAACTTTTCCTTCATCTTCTTAATCCATTGTCCATCTTCCATTAATTCATTTCGTGTTCCTTTCACCTTGAGAGTGGGTGTATGTTTAACTCCAAAGTAAATCTCGAATTCCATTATTGTACCTCCTTACTTCCAATACTCATTACAATCCTGACAGTTAAGAATACAGTCGTCACAGTTGTCACTTTCACCAAATTCTGCATCCGTACAATCTTCGCAACAGTAGGTACAAAATTGGTCTGGGACTTTTTCTTCCACTTTTGTTGGGTTATTCACATCACATCCACAAGATACCAACATAATCAAGAGTAAAAAGCAGAGAGATTTCATTTTCCCCCCTAAGTCAATTTGGAAACTCGTTCTAGAATTACAAGTCCATTATTATGTCTATATCTTATCAACTCTTTCCACTCTCCAACAGAACATAATTCTAATACTGCTTCATTCATTCCTGGTCCTCCATCCTCTCCAACCATTCCATATGATTCAACATCATGTATTATTATATACTTCCTAACCATTGATGCATTATTTTCTAACTCCTTCCTAAGCTGGCTTGCAGTATGATATGTGTCAATAAAAAGTAGGTCTGTTTCTTCAATTTTAATCAATCTTGTATCTTCTTTTAAAAATACAAAGTCTATTCCTTCCTTCTTAGCAAGAATCTCAGCTCCTCTTACATTTGAATGTCTCTCAAAATCATAAGAAACCAATCTAATTGGACGACTTGCAAGAAATGCCCACGTTGAAACAACTTCTCTAACACCAAATTCAACTATTCTATCTACATAACTCCCAAACAATTTTAATGTTGGTAAATGCTCATTAATATCTGAAGGTACATCACATGAAATCTGGTACATTCCATCTATGTCCACTCTTCACTCCTAATTAATTCCAGCGTTGATAAGTGCTGTTCGTCTCTTTTGGATTGACATTAAATGCATTCCATTTGACAACAAAGAATCAATCATATCATTCAAGATTTCCTCAACCCTTTTTGCCTCAATTATTTCCAGCATCTTTTCCCTGTAACCTAGAAGCTTCACGATTTCTGTGGAAATATCCTCCTTTGTTATCTGCTTTGGTGCTCCCTTAGTACCAATGTAACCCATTGTGACCCTTGAGTCAAGGACTTTCTTCTGGCACTCCCCTCTGTGCTCCGCAACCCACTGCTCTAAGTCAAGATCCAATATGCGACGGTTCTTGACTTGCTCCGCTCTTGCCGTCCTGAATGCCTGAATCATAAAGGCCAGTCTCTGGAGATGGTTTTCTAGGTCTACATCATCAAACTTAGGATCTTCAAAGTTATCTATGAGCAAAGCATTTTTTACAGAAGCGGATAATTTCTTACCATTTACTGTAATATCAATTTTTAGAAAATCATTATCTGCATTCATTGGAAAACTCTTTCTATTGGGAATTAAGTCTTCTAATATTCCACACCCGTCTGGAATAAGATCATTCATTTTCTTCTCCTTTACTCCGTCTCATATAGAGAACTCTTACTTCCCCATCTTGAGATCCAGGACCAACTAACCTTCAAAGGAATATTAATTCTTCCCACTTGTTTTACCATCTCATTTAATACAATCTTCTTGCACTCAGATCTATCTTCCTCCTTATCTGGAATTTCTGATAAAATCTCGTCATGTACCAAATTTACTGTCCCCAAGAACCTTGTATCATATTTATCTTTCCTTCCCCTAAAATATCTAACTAGTTGATCATCCACTCTTGAAGCATGATATAATACAACATCGTTTGCTGTTGATTGAACTATAAAGTTTCCTGCCTGTCTTGAAGCCCGTCTTGATTCTATTTCATCTGAACTCAAAATTTCTGGCAATCTACGAATCCTACCAAACTCACTTGCCAGACAACTATTCTTTTTTGTAATGCTAGAACACCTATCCATGAATATTTTAACATGTCTGTAAATTGAGAAGTATCTTTTGATTAGTTTACTGGCTTCCTCCATACTACAGCCAAGAACAGAAGAAACTACTCCAGCACCGCCACCATATAAAATGGCAAATCCAATTGTCTTAGCTATATATCTCTTATCTTCCGTTACAGCACTCTCTAAAATATCATAGAATCTCATTGTAGCCGATGTGTGAATGTCAATCCCATCCCTAATTGCTTCTAATAGAGCAGGATCTTGAGAGTACCATGCAACAATAAACATTTCAAGTTGTTTATAATCAGCAGAAAAAAATACATTACCTTCTCTTGGAATAATAATTCCCTTTACAAGACTATCTCTTGGAATCTGCTGAACATTCGGATCACTCGAAGATAATCTTCCAGTTACAGTCCTTGCAGGATGAAAAGATGGATGAATCCTACCATCCAATCCCACCATCAACGGAATCTTATCCACATAAGTACTCAAAGCCTTGTTAGCACCACGGAAATTCAATAGATGATCAACAATCTTAACCCTATTTCCATATTTCTCCTTTAACCTATCTAATGTCTCTTCATTAGAGGAAAAGTATCTATACCAATCAGTTACACCTGTTTCCTCACAAACTTCTTTAAATAGTCCTATATACTTATGTGCGTTTTCTTTGCTTATGCTCAGGTTTCTTTCTTTTATGAGTAAGGTTACGATCTTTTTTCTTCCTCCATCAGTTGGATTCTCAGGAGGAATACCCATATCTAAATAGATTGCTTTTGTTACTTGTACAGGAGAGTTGAGATTCAGGCTGTATCCTAACATCCCAAAAATCTTTTCCTTCTCCTCTTCAATTTCTTTTGTAAGATTCTCAGATAACTCTTTGGTATAATCTCCACAATCTACTGATAATCCCCTAAGTTCCATTCTTACAATTGTTCTTACAATTGGCATCATTACTTCTTCAAACAACCACCGTCTCTTACCAAGTTTTTTATCAAATTCCTTATATAATCTAATACAAGACATTGAATCAGAGATACCATATTTAACAAACTCTTCTATACCATACTTTATAATAAAGGATGCTACGTCAGACTTTTCTTCTTTGAATTTTGATTTATATCCTGCTATATCTTTATATCTTTTTGTCATATTTGCAAGGCTGTGTGTTCCATTGCCTTCATCTTCAATAATGTGGTGAGCAATCATTGTATCGAAAATGTGTGGTCCAACAGATATCTTAAGATCTACCCACATCATCTTTATATCATAAATAAGATTCTGTCCTACAATAAGTGTGTTATTCTGAGTAAAAAACTTGAACAAAGATTTTATCCTATCAACAGTATCATCATAATTCCCTACTTTTACAAACTCATATTCATCTTCACTATCTTCCACCTGATTTATCTTTAGATCCATTATTGGAACATAGTATCCATCACCTTCTAAAGTATAAAAGGATATCCCAACAATATGATCTATCTCATGATTAAGACCTGTAGCCTCAACATCAAAAGCAACTACAGAACTCTTTAACAACTTATCACACATATCATTAAGTTTATCTTCTGTATCTACAAACATCCAATCATTCTCCCTACTAGACTTTTCATTTCTTTCATTAGGATTGAACTTCACAAAATACTTCAAGTCATTGATAAACGTACTTCTTACTCTTTTATCAAATGACTTCCTATTTACAAAGGATGGATGGTATGTCATGGCAACAAAGCAGTTATACTCTACATTCCATTTTACAATTCCCCTACGATTTCCAACAACCACTTTCCTTTTAGACTTTTCTAACACTCCAATTGGATAAGATCCAAGAGCAATAATCATCTTTGGTTTCAGTCTATGAACGATATTATCAAAGTTTTCTTTACAGGCTTTTAGCTCTGATTTCTCTGGTGGTCGATTGGCTTCTCCTAGAGTTGGACGGCATAGAAGTACATTCGTAAAGTAAACCTTAGATAAGTCAACTCCAACCTCTTTTAAGCAAAGACGTAATGTTTGACCGGCTTTTCCGATAAATGGACGACCTCTAAAATCTTCCATCTTTCCTGGAGCTTCACCAACGAATAAGATTTCTGGATTTATATCATTTCCTTCTCCGATGACAACTTGTTTCCTAGTCTGGTGTAGATTGCATTTTGTACACTTTCTAAGATTGTCATAGAACTGACATTTATCATCCATTTTTTAGTCTCTTTTCTAAATCATACTTTGTAACATACAATTTTCCATTAATAGCATCTACTACTATATCTGACATTTCCTCCGACTAATTCTCTTCTTCATCAAACCATAGACTATCACAAGCTATCTCCAATTCAGTATCATTTTTATTAATTTGATTCTCTATAATCGAGATCTTCTTATACACCTTATTTATCCATCTTTTACTTTCCTCAATACCCCCAACATTACTCATAATTTCAATAACTTCTGTCTCTACATCCTCCAATAAGGATTTCTTCTTTTCTAGAATATCATCCCTCTCCTCAAATAATCTTCTTACAAGATTAATACCATTAATCTTCTTTTGATTTCTGCTTATCTTTTTGCCCACTTTCTCCACACTCTTATTCTGCTTTACCTTACCCATTGCTTCAATCCTCCATTCAAAAGGAATTGGTCTAACTTACATCAAAGATTTTTTATCCAAGTCATACACTTAGGGTACATTTCTGTAGGTTCTCTTTGAGCATTCATTTTTTCTTTTTTAAATATAAGTGTATTTCTTAAACTAGTAAATCTCTGACATTCTGGACCATCTTTTCCAACTGTCAAAAATATACAACAATCTTTTCCTTTTCCAGCACCACAACCTATCAAATCAGCTTTAGGACTCTCATCTTCCAATTCTTTTAGAATATTTATATCTGTTCCTAAAAAAGCAGTTGTTCCTTCATAAACAACAGGAACCTCATGAGAATCACAACATCCGTATGGATCTGAAACAACAACTCCAACAAGATTAGTCTTTACATTCTTTACTTTTTTACCTACACAAATGTCTGTATTACTCATTTTTGTCCCCCTCATTATACGGGATTCCTACAACAATTTTCGTCTCAAACCTCCTCTTGTAAAAACCTTAATGCAACTTTGGTCCAACTTACTTCTGCCTTTCCTGCTTCTAACATTGGTTTGTAGATTTCAAAACAAGATTTCTTAACATCTGCATCAAACGAGGTTGTCAGGTCTATTCCATTTACATGAAAGGAAATCCAACGGTTCCAGCACCCTATGCAATTTCCACAGTGGTAGTGACTATTTCCTTTCTTTCCTGATTTCAGACAACTTCTGGTTCTCAATAAAGCGTCTGTTATAGAATACTCATATCCATTACTCTTTAAAGCCTCTTCTATAACCTTATGCTTTGCAATACGATACAAGGGGGAACTCACATACACTTTTCTTTTATGTATAGTGGAAACAATATCAGATAGATGTTCCAATCTATCTCTCACAATGCTTGAACCATTCATTATGTATTCTTTGGAACTAAATGGTTGAGATTTGGATTTATCCACAGCAAGATGAATAATATTACCTCTTCTAGAAGCCAGATAAACCATCAGAAAATCTAGATTTTCATTCTCGACAGAATACTCTCCATTGAAGGCTCCAATTCCACCGGGAATAATCTCAAGGTCCATCTTGAATCTTTTTGCCAAATCTTCCACAAGTTTTCGTTGCCATTTTGAAAAGTCATCATCAAACTCAATGAATAAAACCTTTGGACTTTTAAGTTTCCACCACGCGCATAAAGAGGATACTCCACCATTAAACAACAAAATGTGTACTAGTTCTGACTTTTCTGGCTTTGCAATATCAACTAATTTCTCTAGATCCATAATTCATTGTTCCTCCTATCCTTTTAGAGATAACATTTGGACACGACCTAAAAAATATGGATAGAAACTTTTGTCCAGTACTTCTAGGAACATGAATTTTAAGTACCGAGATAGACCTGTCACAAAAGATATCCAAGATTTCTTTTTTTGGCCTGAATCCTTCTAGTAAAATTCCATAGAGTAGGTCTTCAAGAGCCAAAACCACATACTCATTGTTCCACTCTACCTTCTTTACATTTCTTCCCATCAATGACTTTTTAAGTCTTTCCTTCTGACAAATACTATTCCAAATAGATAATATCAACCAATTCCTATCAGAAGATAATGTTGGATTTATTCCAATCTCATTAGCTACAGATCTTAATTCCTCATCAGAGAAAATATCAAAATCGTCTATGTTTCTGATACTACTTAACTTATCCTCTGAAACAGAAAATCTCCATTTTCTCCATGCTTCAGATATGATGTCCTTATTTGGATTGTATTCAATTCCAAATAGATTTGCTAATTCTTCATCACTGTATGATTCTGTGTATTTGACTAGAAGAGATTTTCTAAGTCCACAAATAGAAGTATCTGAAAGTTCTTTCATTCTATTTCCTCTTTGTAGAATTCATCGACATCATGAAAAGATTTTGGTGTACAAATAGGACACGCTTGTATTTTCTCCTTCATCTTGGCATTTTCGATGTCCAATTCCTTCATTCTAGCTAGTAAGTCAGTTATGTCCCGACGTGCTTCTCGGATTAAATCCAAATCCTCATGACGTGGATACCCGTATGGTGCATCTTTGTCTACACCCAACCCTATGCCACGCGAGAGAGATTCCCACTTGTCCTGTGGACTTGCACGCTTTAAGCACAGCTCGATGTCAGCAATTCGTTTCCAGCTAATTTCACCCATTTTAAATAACCTCCATCAATTATAACCTTCATTCTATCCTCTCATAGGATGTGTTACTCTTACAGGAAAACCATTATCACAAACACAGGTACATAGATGAGCATAAATAGAATAAGAATTTGGAATCAAAAGTATATCATCATAATCAACAAACATTGAATTTGAATTTAAAAGATTGGGTAAATTCTTAATGGAAATTTTATCATCACAGTATTCCTCATCTTCCACATAAATAACAATAATTCCATCCTTTGGGAAATATATTTTCTCTAATCCATACTCATACATTTCATTACCAACCCATAATACAAACTTTATTTTTGAATCCGACTTAATCAATCTATAGTTCGGAAATAATCCGGGATTCTTAATGTGTAGTTTACTATCAGCATTTAGAATCTTTCTTACGGAGAATCCACCATTAATCATATTCATCGTAATACCAATAAAAATATTTCCAGGAATATTTATCCTACCAATAGAATCCAAAAACCTAACCGTACCCGATAAATTACTATTCAAAATATTACCATTATCAAATACCCAAATAGATCTAATGGATGGATATTTCTGTTCCACAATCTGATCTATAGGACAAGACAAGTCTTCAATAGATTCGAGAGTAATTTTCATTGAATAGTTTCCATATGGATCAATAAATGTAGAAATGCTATCCATTTTGTTCCTCCTTCGCCATTTCTACTTCCTTTGTCCAAAAGTCAGGATGCTGAATATCAATTTTAGAGAGATCACAGAAGATTTCCAACCTCCCAGATTCATGAACCCGAAGCTCCACCAATTCCTGTATTGGACTATTTTTTGTTCCACCATTAAGATAGATCTTTACACATTGCCCACGACACAGGATAAGTGAATCCACCTGGATATTTTTCCGAATGCTTGCATTTCTCCAATCACTCATGTCACCTCCATTGGTTTAGAACAGCCCATCAATACCCGATTGCTCATTATCCTACCTCCGTTTCTCCACTAATAAAAGCATCTACTCCAACTAGATCCATTTGTTCAACTTCTGATAGTCTTAGTGTACTTGAATCTAGAGTAAAAAATTCTGATACTCCAACAGGACCATCTCTTTGTTTCCCAATTATCACCTCCATCATATCACTAACTATTGTAGAATCTCTAACCTTCTCCCTATCAACAAATAAAACCATCATGGCATCCTGTTCCATCATCCCAGAATCTCTTAAATCAGATAAACAAGGTCTCGGATTCTTCCTGTTCTCTACCTGCCTATTCAACTGATGAACAAGACAAAAATGTATGTTATATCTCTGAGATAAAAACCCCACTATCCTTAAACATTTTCCAATCTCATGAACCTTTTTACTTGTTTCACCACTGATCTCACTAAACCAATCAAATAGATCAATAAATGCGACCTTTATATCTTTCCCAACCTTCTCTGATCTTGACATGCAGGAAACCAAAACCGGTTCAACGTCCTTAATGGACAACATTCTATTTGGAACATAATACAAATTCCACTCACTATCATATCTCTTGTTAGCTTCTCTTAATTGCACAATCCTTTTCTGAGCTTCTGGATCGTTTTTATTCCAGATGAAAGGATCTCCCCATCTAATCAAATCCATTAATGGAATTCCAGTAATTAAAGCATCGTTTCTATCCGCTTCTTGATCAAACCCTTGTTCTGGGGAAAAACTAATTACTCCAACTCCTATCTCACAAAGATTCATGATGATGTTACTTTTTAATGTTGACTTCCCCATACTCGGACGACCGGCAATTACACTTATTCCAGGAGATGCAAATCCTCTAGAAATATGTCTGTCAAGTATATCAAATCCAGTTAGTAATCTATCAGAGTTTTTCCTTAGTTCTAGTCCACTTTTTCTTCTTTCATAAATATCACCTGGACCAATAATCTCTATTCTGGATGCTCCACCAGAAACTTCCCGTATTGCACTCATTTCTCCAATACAATCTTGTATCAAATGATCTATTGATTTAAAATCTTGTCTTGCTATTTTAGAAGATATTCTAGCAGTCACACTAAGAATGTTTCTTTGTATAAGTTTTTCTTCTAGTACATTACAAAATTCAAATACTTTGGATGGATCTCGAACGGCAGATTCTATAGACTCTTCAAGAAAATTATTACCACCTATAGATTGTAATAAATCCCTAGAATTCAAGTAATCCGATACAGAAATAAAACTTGGACTATCCCCCCTACTGTCTATATCAAGAATAGCGGAAAAGATAATCTGTGTACGTCTATCTGAGAAATGCTTTTCTGATAGGCGTACAGGAAGTTCCTTTATAGAACAAACACCCAAAAGAAGACTTCCGATTAGCTTGTGTTCTGCATCCGGAGATACTACAACAAGATCCAGCTCTTTACCCATTATTTTCTCAAGTCCTTATTGGATACGCGGTATAAACGAATATTTATTCCAGGATTTAATTCAATAATTTGACATGTCTCTATGATTCTACTTACCAATCTCTCACCTATTATATTGGATAGCTTTGGAGGAGAAAATTCAGAAGAGTAAACCGTTGGTAAATTGTTCTGATATCTAAAGTTAATGATACTATAGGCTTTCCGTAATGAGTAATCAGATTTTTTTTCTAATCCCATATCGTCTAGTATAACTATATCTGACCTTTGGTATTGTGTTATTATATTTGAATCCCCACTCCCATCTGAAATTCCTTCTATCATTTGTTGTATAAGGGATGGAAAATCACTCATTCTTGCTCTTAGTACAATCTTATTCTCTTCAAAAAGACTACGTAGGATTAATGAGCATATTGTTGTTTTTCCTCCTCCAGATTGTCCGAATAAGTAAATACCAGTCGGATCATTTTTAGGAAAATTCCTTACATATTTTTTTACATATAACATTACCTCTGGTGGAACAAAAGAAAAGTCGTTCCAGTCCAAGAACCTTTTTGGACCACCGGATAATAGATAAAAATTTTTGGAGGAAGTATTCACGATAGTCCAATCTATTTAGGAAAGAATTTTGATTTAAATTCAGTAGCTAATTTTATGATATCGTCACACATACCACAAACATCGGAGACAGTTGTGTCATTAGATGAATAAGTCTCATTTCGTGTCATTTCCCAATTTAATGCATAAATAGATTCTAGTAAATCCTCATAAGATACAATCCAATTAAAGTTTGTGTATGGTCCATTATTATTTCCTCTAAAATCTGGATCTAGAACAACATCATACTTAAATATCATATCACGTCCCCCCACTCCATATGATAATATTCATGGATTGCTCCTAGTTTCGATTTCTACTTTCGACAGCAACCCCCCGGTCCACTCAGAACTTGGAAACATTGCTGTTGACGTTGGCAGAATCAAATCGTAATATTCACTTACTAAATTAACCCCATCTGGTTCTTCAACCTCTTCAACTGGCATCTCATTGTCATTCGCTACAAATTTCTTCCACGCGTCGATCGCCATGATCCAGTTCTCAGCCACAACATACCACGCGCACCGTTGCCGTCTCCCACTTCGGCGCGACCTTCCGCCCGAGTTCTACCTTGATCCGCCAAAGGACGTTCTTCTCGTAGGCTTTCTTCGCCCGATGCCGGATCATAAAGTGGCTCGGCCAGGCGTTCACGCTCGGGTACATCGGGAAGACAAGGCGGAGTTGATTCACTTCGGCCCCCCGCGCTTTGTGTTAATCGCCAGTACGCAATAGGCCGCGAGCACAAGGGCCCCCACGACTACGCCGACAGGAATATCAGAATCTTAGTCCACGGCATCGTCGGCCGATGTTCGTCTTCACCTTGCGCGCATCCCGCCCGCACGGAGTCCCCCAATGCGGCTGCCATCTGTGGACCTTCGCCGTATCAACTCTTTTTGGCATCGTCGGCCTCCGCAGATTGTTCGTTCTTGAGCCATTCGTCCTGAAAGGTGTCAATGTCCGGCTTCCCCGCTGCTTCCCAGTCGGCGAAGAACCGGCTACTCCGTGCGGATGCTTTTTCTCTGCGCTCAGTCACGGTCGGCCTCCGTTGGCTTCGGCTCGATGTCCACGGCGGCAAGATCGTGTACAATCTGGAACGCTGCTTTCTCCGAGATGTCAGTATCGGTCCCCGCGCCCGGTACTCGCTTCCACTTCCGCGCCCGCTTGACGAACCCGCGCCGCCACTCAAGCAGCGCATCCCGCTCTTTGCGCAGACCTTCCGAGCGCGCCAGCGTTTCGCTCAGCGTGTCGCTCAAAGCTTCCTTGGCCCGCGTGAGCGCGCCCCGCTCGGCCTCCAGTTTCGCACACCGATCCCCGAGTAACACGTTTTCGTGATCCAGCAGCCCGGCCGCTTGAATGTGCTCTAGCTTCTTCCGCGCATCCCGCTCTTTCTCCAGCGCATCGCAGGTGGCTAGGGCAGAGCGTAGGTCGCGCGCCATCTCAAGGGCCTCCCAGTAGACCATGTCCTTTTTATCATTCGCGGCATTCTTGAATGTTTTCAGGGTATCGAGCCC
>Ga0180007_10003807_pt1 | contig 16463 bp, 16 predicted proteins | sample MM_PC_MetaG_FD_121122 | JGI IMG/M metagenome (GOLD analysis project Ga0180007, IMG submission 121122) | Groundwater microbial communities from the Aspo Hard Rock Laboratory (HRL) deep subsurface site, Sweden - MM_PC_MetaG | ecosystem: Environmental > Aquatic > Deep subsurface > Groundwater... | reverse complement strand
TTTTCCTTATTCCTTCCAATAAACCAAAAGATAATTCCCGTAATTATAGCCGTACCTATAATAATTCCTGCTATAAGCATATCATATCTCCTTTAATTTAATCTAAAGCTAGCCCAAAGTATCCACTCTCCAAAACTCCTTGGGTCAGGCATTAGTCCGAGTTGGTAAAACATGGTTAGCTTTTTGCGGAACTGGATTATTAGCTTATCGCCGTCCTTCATTTCTCCTCCACTTTTTCAAACATATTTCTTACCTCTTTAGTTAATCCCTTTACATTAGCCCTCCAACCCACCTAAGTCCCTTTATCATGGGTGAGAACTTGTGACTGGAGGGCTAGGATAAGAAGATTAATTATCTAACTCCACATACTCAAAGGTGCTTGGTAGTTTAGTAATAGCCCTAAGGTGCCGCTTAGCATAGGATAAAGTTAGTTTCATAGTCCTACCTAACGCTACGTGGAACCAGTAATTAGCTGAGTAGGAACCTATCCTAACATACTGACCTTTACTATCGGTGGCTGGACTACCCTCTATGCCCCATTCAAACACTTGCTTTTTGCCACCGTACCAGTAACCATTAACTGGTTTTTCTAGGGTTTGTCTAAGTTTCATTTTCAACTCCTTTCCTAGGATTCCATTTCATAAACTATACCATCAAGTGTGGCATGATAGATACGCAAACCCTCAAGTACGCCTAGGTTGTATGCTCCCCTTAGCTCGGAATTTTCCTTGTAATCATATGGCATACTCATGTGGCTCGGTTTGGCTCGCTCCTTGGCTAGCTTTAGGATTAGCTTCGCTTCATTCCCTATTTTGCCATTGGTCTCTCCTTCTTTCATTTAATACTCTACCTATATTATATCAAATGGTATTGAAATTGTCAATAGCACAAATGTTCTGATTACTTTACATAACATGGCGCTTTACATAATGTAGCTTCCACACGCACCACCTCTAGCTTTACATAATGTATCCTGTCCGTCAATGTCCCTGAATGTCCATATAATGTCCACCAACTGTATGTATAGGTTCCAACCTTTCCAACACAAAGAATAAAGGACAAGGTTGGCAACTATTCCTTGTCCCTATTCTTAGGAGATTAATCCTTTTTGGTATTACTTTTTAATTAGTTCTGGATGGTCAGCCAATATCCGCTTAACCACCGGCTTTTCAGCACTCCATTTGGCGGAACCAGGATTTGAGGCGGCATTGTCAAAGGCAGCTTGGACTTTATCCTTCTCCCCTTGGGTGGCGAACTTTTTAATCAATTCTCCACGCCTCATGCCCGTTTGGCTTTGGACTGTCTCACCAGTTCCGCCACCGCCTCCAGTTGATTTACGGATTGTTGGAACCGTCAAGGCTACGGACTTATATTGCAAATCTGGTTCATCCAGCTTAAAGGTAAAACCCTTGGCTTTAACAGCTTCCAGCTTGGCATTGAATTGTCCAGCTATGGCTTTGTGGATTTCAATAGCCAGTTTTTCACGGTCTCCAGCCAGTGATTCCGCCTCTTTTTTAGCCAGCTCAAGGGCAGCTTTGGTGATATCCGAGCTATGCTTTTGGATTGCTTTAGTCAACCGCATAACCTCACCATCGTTGATTGGAGTCTTGCCCATAACCGCTTTCAGTTCAGCGTATAGCTGTTCCAGTGTTGGTGTTTTTTCCTGTGTCATTACACACTCCTTAATATTTATTTTTGGAGTGCCATAATGTTGCCACTTTATAACACCATTGTGACTCCACTAGTCACCATCTATTCAATTAAGCTGTGGTTCTGACATATAGCCAGTCTTTGGTTGTTGCATATTAGCTCCTATACTATTATAACATATTTGGTTATTAATTGTCAAATACTATGGTCTTATTTAACTATACCTAAGTTTATCACAATCGGTTATAACCGTCAAATCAGCTAACAGTCATTTAGCCTTATCTAGCTCACTCTAGCTCACTCATACTCACTCAAGCTCGCTCATTCGTACTGTTTGGAGTTTGACCCAACATTACATCCAGTTGACATAACACCCAACAAAAGAACATATGTGCTAATGTCCAGTACTTTACATAACATCCTATTTAATACTTTGTCCATCATTTTAGTATTCAATAGCTAGGTTGACATAATGTTTGATGGCTCAGCCAGCCAGTAGCTTTACATAACATATCCAACCAATTGACATAATATCTAGGGCTGGAGGCATTTATTTATGAGATGGATATATATTTTTTTATTTGGACTCTGAGATTTTTAAAATTTTCTATAAATCAACAGTCCTATAATCCAATGTCCCATTTAGTTCACACCTTGCCATAACCTCAGTCAGCAATTCGGCCGTGGTAGCATTACCCAACCATGGTTTACTCCATACCTCATCAAGTATGCCGGCAAAAGCTTTTGCTAGGACAGGATTCATTATTATTTTCTTTGTCTCTGGTGTACACCAGGCCTGTGCTGATTTTTCCAATGCTAATTTTGATGCCATGTTTCCTCCTTATTACTCTGAGATTTTTAAAATTTCAACCCAAATGTTACTTTACATAATGTTAGACAAGCAATTTATACCTCAAACCAGAAGTGCCTACGAATACTAATTTCCTCACCTAAGGGAGAAACGATGAAACCAGCTTTTTTTAGTAAGAGGACTAGGTTCCAATGAAGCCACCTGTGTAATGCTAGTGGTAGGTTAATTGGAAATATAGCAATTACGTCTGCTGCATAGGGATAGGAATAATAAACAAGTCCATACATGGATGGATATTTATTACCAGTTCTTTCCTCAAGCCTATCAAAGTATCTTACTAGAGGAAACCTATGTGAATAAATCTGTTTGCCATTTTCCATTCGAGTCGTTGCTACTTGTGGTTTGAACATGGTATTTAACCTCCTAAATACTTTTCATAAGCCTGGTCATCCCAACACTCTAGCTGGAATCCCATTTCCATGCCCTTTCTCTCAAATGCCCTTATAAATGAATTAATATTTCCTACACCAACCTTATCTATATCAACCAAGATTTGGGTTAAAAACTCCTTCATATAAGTCAAACTATAATCCTTGGTTTCCATTCCATATGGAGATTGTAGCCCAAGCGTGGCTCTATACTTATCAATATAGATGTAGATTGGAGTATCTACAAATTGATAATCCATATTATTCCTTTATAAGAGACTCCATGTAGCCATAGCCAGCTTTCTTTATTGCTTCCATCACTTCAGGACTAATATAACTATCTTCAACTGAGTAGGTCAACTCTTTATCTGCCTTCAGCACTACACCCTGAGAGTGAAGATACTTGAGAATAAGGTTTGTTGTATCTTCTGTTGCCTTTCTCATAATATCTGAATCGCCATATGAGTAAGGGAACTTATAGTGGTGGATTCTTAGTTCTTTTGCCATCCCCTCCCTTATCTCTTCCTGCTTAGTCATCACATTAGACTCCTTTTCAAATAATGGTCTACGTTATTGAGTAACCTACCCCACCAAGAATGTTCTCGTTTGTATATATTATGAATTTCCTTTGTGGTTAAAGCCATTGGGTAAAATTTTATTTTTATAATTTCCATCTCCATCCTCCTTAACTTCTAGAAAATCCTTGTTCAGGCGGTTTCCTATATTGTGGTGTGGTTGTTTGTACATCTACCTTAATACAATATACAGTCCCGCAATCCAAACACACATCATAGGTAGTTATAATCATAGGAGCGGTAAACCATGTTTTCCTCATATCCACAATAAGAGATTGGTTTTGGAATATAAAAGCACTAACTTCTAACCCAATCTTTCCTTTCTCCTTTTCCTGATTCAATACCTCATTAGCTAACTTCCTTTCTGACTCACAATTAGGACACTTGTCAAATGTTATTGGAAACTTTATTTCTTGTATTTCCATTATTGCGCCTCCTTAAATTTACCCTTCCCATAAAGCCTTGCCAAAGTAATATCATAAACAATAGGTTGTTTATGTATCCTCAAACAATACTTACAAAGGAATATCCCATAACTACCCTCCTTAGATGTTTCCACAGAATAGTGTGCTCCAGTAGGAGACTCTGGACATTTCCATCTCCCAGATTCAATATATTCCTCATCCATCTTTTTAATATCAGGTTGGATATAACTCTCTAATCTAGCCATTTTTTTGGTATCCCTCCAACCTTAGCAATCTCTACCATTATATTACTCACCTGCTCATTCAACCTAGCCTCATCTAATAACCTATCTGGATACTCCGACTTAAGATTTTTCCTTCTTTGGTCTATAGAACTTTTCCTCCTTAACAATTTAAGTCTGAATTCCTTTTGTTTTGGTGTAAGTGTAAGATTGGGTTTTTTCCTTTGATAAGGCACATAAGGATTCATTTCAAGTTTATCCAACCCTTGACTTACCCAACACTGAGGATGATAATAATGTCTAACATTCCTAGTTCTCAAATCTGGATTACCTTTATTCCAATACCAAACCTGAACTACTGGTGTTCCAGCCTCCACATCCTTCTCACACCACCTACACTTAGCCCTACGCTGACACCAATACATATAAACATTGGGTATAGTAGCTCTAGCCATGTTTAATTAACTTTCTTTCCTCATTATGCTTTTGTGCAATCAAATCCCACCTTTGCCCCTTAACCACATACAGGGGAAATAGCACCCCACACTCACATTCAAATATAGGTTTACCCCAAGCAGGATAGTGGATTGGACACTTTATTACTATAGATAGTTTGGAGCCCAGTTCCTCTGCCTCAATTTGTTGGTCTGACCCTTGCATATAATATCCCCAACTGGTGGTCATTTTACTTTCCTCAATGTAATAATACTTATATTATATTTAACTATCATACTTTCTATTTTCATTATAACATAATGGAATGTAATTGTCAAGTGTCAGTTTGAGTCTAGTTTTTACATTTTTACTTGTATGCTTGACAATGTTATGTAAACATGATAAACTAGAATTAGGAGAATGTTATGAATGATAAACCAACAGAAATTGAGGGAATAGCATTATCGATGGTTCCGCATTTTGCTGATGATGGTAAAAAAGCTCACTACCTTAGTTATCGTTTAGCAAATTTTTCATTCCGTGAATCTTGTACTTTGGGTGAAGTATCTGAGAAACAGGTAAGGAGATGGAGAGAAGCGGATGAGAATTTCAAATATTTGGATACTGAGGGTCTTACCGAACTTCGTAAACAGATGGCTGCTGAGTATCTGGATATGCAGTTCACCCGCAACTTCCATTTGGTACTACAAAAGGATTTCCGAATCTTATATAAGGATGCAACAGTCTCAGTCGGTGAACCACTTACTGAGGCTGAAGAAAAATATCTGGAAAAAATCCGTCAACATTACACTCCGCAATCCTTAGCCATGGTTAAACAACTATTAGGTGGAGGTACCACAGACCAACCTTTTGATTTTACCAAACTTACGATGGAGATAAAAAGGGAGCAAATTACCTTTGTGAAGGAATAGAGTTAGGAGGGCCTGTGAAAAACATTTTGGATATCTTGATTGATTTTGGTTTACCCGTATTAATTATTGTTATTTGCTTTACCTTGTTAATGACTGGCAGGAATAGTGAGGTTAAATCAATCCTCACCCTGGCTGCCGGTTGGGTATTCAAATCAGGTTACCAAAGAAGAAGAAATGGTTAAAGGAATTAGAGCATCACCCAGGCAGAGGATAGCAGGACGTAAAAATCTTATGAAAGCTAACACCATGAGGATTGGCCGTCGTGGGATGAAGTATAAACCAAGGCAACCAAGGTGAAAATATGTGTGGCTTGTTACAGGTTATTGCCAGATGATGAAGAGCCTTGTTGTGGATGTGGTGGAGAAGATTTTGTGCCAATGCTTTTTGTCCCTTATAATGATATTGAACCTTATTTAGAGGAAAAAGATGACGACAGCGGAGCAGACCTTCCGTGAATTGATTGGAAATAAAAGGAAATTTATCGAGAACCTCCTTGTTGTAGAAAATAAGGCTAGGCAAAGAGTCCCTTTTATTTATAATCCAATCCAGGCTGATGTAGATGCTACCCAAACTGGGATGGACATATGGGTAAAACCTTCCTCAATTGGATTTAGTACGGAGAGAATAGCCAACAGATTGGTAGACACACTCACCAACCCAGGTACCAACACCGTACTTGTGGCTTATGAGGATTTTATCACAGAACGGTTGTTGAGTAAAGTAACTTTTTTCTACAGCCACCTAGCTTCATTAGGAATACCAGGCTTTCCCAAGATAGTCCACAATAGTACCTATGAGAAAACCTTTGAGTTTACTGTTAATGGTATAGTCCAAAGCACCTCGTCTATTTATATTGCCTCAGCCAGAAGTAAGACAGCAGGTAGGGCTGAGGTTATCCACCATTTATTACTGGATGAACACGCTTTTTATATACCACAAGCCACAGAGAATATCATAGCTCCAGCCATGGCTCGTGTTCCACCAGAAGGTACGGTGGATTCTTTCTCAACCCCTAATGGTGAGGAGAATGAATTCCATAACTGGTATGTGGAAGCTAAGACAGGTAAGTCCATATTCACCGCTCACTTCTATCCTTGGTTTATCCATCCAGAATATGTAATTCACTTAGGTGATAGTAGAATTAGAACCATCTCCGAAACAGATAAGGAGGAGTTCTCCCTCACTGGTGATGAAGAAAAATTAATGTTTGCCAACAGCCTTAGTTTTTCCCATATAAGATGGCGTAGGTGGATGATGCTTGTCATGGAGAGTTTAAGAAAAAAGGGTGAGTCTCGGACTTTGTTCCCACAAGAATTTCCTGAAGATGATGTTTCATGTTTCCTATCCACAGGCGAAATGTGGTACGACTATGAATTTATTGAGGCTATTGGCAAGACTTGCTATGATGCTCCTAGTAAAATAGACAATCTTAACATTTGGTATCCACCAGAGAGAAATGAGAAAGGAGTACCGCCTAAGCAATACTTGGTTATTATAGACCCTGGACAGGAGAAAATAACTCAATCCTCAATTGGTGTAATGACTTTTGAAAAGGATGAGTTTGGTAACACAATTCCCATCTGGTGTGCCAGAGATGCAGGGTGGTATAGTCCAGAAGTTACTTGGGACAAGGCAACTAAAATATCGGATTATTACCACAGAGCAGAAATTGTTTGGGAAGCTAATTCCCATGGATTGGCAATTTCAGTATTGGGTAAGAATCGTAGACCTATTTATTTTAGGAAGGACATAATCAACGACATACCAACAATGGTTCCTGGCTGGCTTACTACTCCTAGTACTAAACCCTATATGATGCAACAGGTGACTAAGTATTTACCAAACCTAGTCTGCCATGATATAGAATTAGTAAGGCAATTACGCAATTTCAGAAAATCAGGTGGCAAACTTGAAATTGTAGGTTTAGATGACATCCATGATACCCTAGCCATAGGTCTAGCTGTTCATAATCCTAACCCAATCCATCGTGGTTATCAAGGTAGAACTGGGTGGAAACCTGGCTGGGGCAAAAAGAATAAACCCAAACATAGTGTAAAGTTGAGGAGGTAACTAATGGCAGAGGTTAAACCACAATTCATAATAGACAAGTGTGATAATCTGAAAAGTAATTGGTCAACTAGAACCAAGAAATTTAAAGATTGGTATGATATCTTACTCCTAACTGATGAGCTGGAACAGGAAGGTATGGAATCAGTCACTACCAATGACCCTAGAACTGGATATAACCTGGCTCGCCACCTTCTTACCACCATGGTCATAGCGGATAGAATCCCAACAGACACTCTTGCTCCTGAGTTTGTTCCAGCCACCAGTTATCTTGAGGACTTTGTAACTAAGAGATGGAAAGACCAAGAAAAACGGTATCGCATGATAGGTAGACAATCTTGGTTGGGTGAATTTACCTCCTGGCTCCTAGCAACAGGCTGGTACTCAGTGTTTTCCATGGTAACTGAAAAAGAGATTTGGGCTGAGGTATGGTCCCCAGCCGACTGTTTTCCTGGATTTGGTCCAGAAGGCTTGGTAGAACACGCCCATATATACAAACTTTCTCCCATAGCAGCAAGGAAGAAACTAAACTCCATGGGCTGGACTGTCAAACGTCTACCTACCTCCGACGTAACTATGCGTGACTATTGGGCCTTTGACTCCAACGGTGATACAACCAACTCTATAGTAATGGAGAATGAGTTTGTTAAAGACCCAGTAGTAGATATACCTTTAAGTAAGTTAGGTACTCTCCCAATCTTTACCTCTCCGGCTGGTGGACTCCCAGATATGGGCAGTATTAAATCTGGTAAAACCTGGCAACAACACTATGGAGAATCCTTTGTAGGAACCAATGAGGACTTAATCCTTAATTATAATAAGATGAGGTCTTTCATGCAACAAGCAGCCAGAACAGCAGCCCAACCTCACTGGCTAGAATTATCTTCTGGAGAAACACCCATAGCCACTGAGACTTTAATGGATAGATGGGGTTCAGTATTACATGGCTCACCTGGTGAGGATGTTAGACCATTACAGGGTGTTCCTATCCCAGTTGAACTTACCAATATCCTATTCCATTACCAGAATGAACTCCAGCGTGGTATGTTCCCAGCCGCCGTATTTGGTAATATCCAACAGCAAATATCTTACTTAGCCTTAGCCAACATAGCCACAGCTTCCATGCAAACCTTAACCCCATACCGAGATTCAGTTGTTGGTATGAGAACTGACATAAATAATTACTGGATAAACATGATGCTTATGAATAACCTTAGACCCCATAAGTTTAGTGTTCCAACCAATATGCCTGAAGCCATAGATAGAGTGTTTGAGGTAGATGCGGATATAGAAATTCCAGGCTTATTAGTCCAAAAAGCTAATGTGGCCCGTATTATGAATCCTAAATTCCGGCTCCCAGCAAATTGGATAACAGACCGGCTATTCCCTGAAATTAAAAACGCTATCAAAGCCCAAGCCGACATTAGGGCTGAGGATGCTCTTATGGACCCAGATGCCATCAAGGTAGATGCCATAATTGGTTATAGGGAACAAGCCAGGATATTCCGTGAAGCTAATGATATTCCAACAGCGGAATTGTATGAAAAGCTGGCTAAGAAGAAAGAGGCAGAACTGGATATGGCACAACAACCACAACAACAGCCTGGTAATGGTGGACCAATACAACGTGAGTTTCTTGAGGAAATGGAAAGAGTTCCGCCAACAGGAGGTGAACGGTAATGCCTAATGGTAATGGTTTAGAGCAAAAGCAATTTGACTGGGAAAAGCAAGCTGCCCAATATGGGGTAAAGCTGGAAGAAAGTTCTGAACATCTTGGGGTGCTACAAACTGAACTTCAGTCATTATATAAGCCTGGTAAAATGAAACTTGTATCTAAACCATGGGAGCCAGCCAAGTGGGAGTGGATTCCATTACCTGAGGATGCAGGTGCATGGGGGACATTTGTGGGATTACCAGGCGGTATTATGGAAATCTCAGCAAAGCAAGATAGGGTAAATGCTATAAAGGCTGAGATAACGCTTCTTTCTGTGGATGTGGCAAAGAATGAATTTTATGTTAGATTATATACTGTGATACCAATTGGTATTATGGGTGAGGAAATATTCACTGTAGAGGATGCTTTAGATGTAGTTAGACCTCCTTCTAATATATCTAGGGCTGAGCTGACTAACATTGAGAATGTTATCCAAAATATGCTTGGTGTAGTTGAACTTCCAGTTACGGAAGTTGAAGGCTTAATTGAGGCCCCTCCTTTAGTCGCTCCGACTGGTCTTGTTGTTCCTCCTTCTTCTATACATACCTTAACTGTGGATGCCATTATCAGGAATATAACTACCCTAGTAGTGCCTCCACAAACTCTTCCAGATAGTGAATGGCAAGATTTACTAAATAAATCATATCCAGAATATGCTGACATGACAATGGTTGAAATTCGTAGGGCAGAAGCCCAACGTATTATAGCCGAATCTAAGAGAATTAATGAAGCTATGGCTGGTTTCCAAACTGCTATAGCTGAGATGCCTGAATATAAACTTACCGATTTTTTGCGTGAATTAATTTTGCAACCTGGCTTGGCTATGTTAGAGGTTGGTATGCAATATTTCGAGAAAGTCAGTCAACCTATAGCAGCCCAGGTTTATAAAACATTTATTCCAGACATTGAGGCCTTGTACCAAAGACACCGCCTAACAGAGGATTCTGATTGGTCAGCCTTACAAAAGGCTTGGGAAGAATGGGATGCACCGTTTAGTGGTGTTCCAGAATTTCTTATTAAATATATGCTTATGGAAACCCTTACAGACCCTCTAACCTGGCTGTCTGTATTTACTTTGGGAACCTCTATGGTGTCAGCTACAACTGGTAAATTTGCTAGGTTTGCCGGTGTCTTGAATAAGGCTAACCGTGTAATCTTTGCCCCATTTGAAGCTCCATTCACTGCTGGTAAATGGCTTATAGGAAACCTTCCTAAGACCATATCTCAAAAGGCAGCTGTAGTGGAGGGTGTTACAGGTAGAGTGATTAAGCAGTATATGGAGAGACTTAGTAAAGGTAGACTTCTCAATAAGGGTATGACTATGCAAGATTGGGAGAGGTTGGCTAACAGGGCTATTAGATATGCCTTTAATAATCCTGGTGCTGCCGACGATATTGCTGAGGCAGGCAGGGCATTATTAAAACATAAACCAGTAACCACAAATGATGTGGTTAAGTATGCGGAGAACTTGGGTAATCCACTCACTAAGGAGGAAATAACCCCAAAGATGGTTGGTGATATTAACACCATATTTGAGGCTATGTTCCAAAAATATCTAGCTAAAACTGGTAAGCTGATGACTCCAGCCGAGGCTGGTAAGAGATTGTTGGATATCCTTGGATTAGGAGGTTCGGATGATAAAACTTTTAAGGCTGCTAGGAAAATATTAGAAGGTAGGGCTGCAGCTATTATAGATAATGCAAAGTCATTTTCTAAATTAGTCTCTCCTGGTAAAGCCCTCCAAGGACTTATGAGGAGAAATTTTGATTATCATATAGCCATTGAGAGAAGTATAGATGAGATGGCTTTGGCCCAATCCAATAGATTTAATTCCTTTTATGCTAATATTGAAGCTAAGTTCGTAGCCGTTTGGCAAAAATATGTAGAGGAAATAGCTATCCGACCTTTAGCCCAATCATACTTAACCTTTGCTATGTACGGCCCAATGAACGTGATTGAGGATCACTGGCGTTCTATACTGGGTGGAGTTTTCCCACGCCGTATGACTACGGATAGGATGGGTATTATATCCCATGGTTTATCTATTGACCCAGATATGATTAATCCGTCCTTAGCCATGTCCGAAGCAATTGGCAGATTAAGGCGTCATGGTGGTGATGACCAATGGAATAACTGGATACTTCAACTAGGTACATTGGGACAAAAGGATTGGGCAGATAAACTTTATACTGGACTTGTTAGGCTTCCTGGTGGTTTTGGTATGGATATTCGCCGAAACTTTGTGGGGGAAAAATATTTGGTTTTATTCAAGGAAATGGGAGGAGAATTTGCTGAGATACTTATTAAGGCTGAGGGTAGGCCACCTAAGTTGGGTGATAATAAGTTAGTTAGGGAACTTAGGCAGGCCGTATATGATGCCAAAACTACCTTAGACCTAGATGCTATTAGAAATGTTAAGGATTTATTTACCAGAAAGTCTATCTATCGTAAGGAAGTTCAAAATATAATGAAGGAACATCCAGACTTACCCAATACTGTTAGGGATTTTTTATTAGAATCCTTTGATGATAATACTCTATATGCCGATGGTGTTAGGTCAGTTCAGGCTAGAATGAAAGAAGCTAATACCAGATTGGTGGATAGCTATTTGAAGGGTGGTGAATATGCCACTAAACAATTTCAGGAATTAATGACTTTGCTTACTGGACTGGAAGTTAGGAATCCTGAGGAAATGGCTCATCTCTTGTTAAACCTTAATGCTGCGTCTGAGATATATGGTAAAGCTCCAGAAGAACTTTTAGCCCAGGCTACTATAGCTAGCCAAGGTTATCCATTGGCCGAGAGAAGGGCTAGGTTCGATAAAGTATTTGATGATATATTAGAATTTAGGAATAAGGCTGGAGGTAATTTAGAGCAATTAATAGAAAAACTAAGGGTAGACCTAAAAGCTGGAAAGACTTTTAACCAAGAATATAGCATCAAGGTTGGTAGACTTTTTGACCTTCTTACATCTAAGAAACAACTTTCTGACCAGTTTCGACTTGAGGATATGGCTTGGCGCCACGAAATATTTGCTGGTGTAGAGGCTAAAGAGATGAACGATGATTGGTGGCAGGCTTTCTATCGCCAGGCTAGGCAACGAATTCATAACAATCAAGTTAAGTTGGTAGGTATTGAAGGAGATATTATGTCTGCTATACAAGAGTCCAACCTGTCTGCAGGTATTAAACCATTCAGCAGAAAAGCCATTAAGGTAGTGGATAGGCCATTAGCGCCACAAGATATAGCTAACTTAGTAGGTTGTCAGGGCGATGACCTTTCTAGGGCTTTGTTGGATAATTTAACTATAATTAATGATAGAGGTATGTTTATAGAATACATAACTAGACAGGTAAGACCAGGAGATGAAGGTTTTACTAAAGAGGCTATAGGTAATGTGTTTGACCAGATATCCCATGCTGCTAGAGTAAAGCCAGGTGCTATTAATTGGGTGACTTCTAAACAAATGGAATTGGAGGCTGTTCGTGGAGACTTACACAATCTCTGGAATTCTAAGCTCTTACCTGATGATGAGATTAAGGAGATAGCCAGATATGTGGATGATACTGTAGAAGCAGTTAGGGGAGCAATGTATGAGCCAGAACCAATAACTGCTAGTTTGGAACGTGAATATGAGCAGTTATTTAGAATTGCTAATAGGAGCCAGCCAGATAATCCAGCAGTTAAACTGTTTGGAGAACATCTTAACCAAGCTAGGAGCACTGCTGGAGCAGCTCAACGCAAAGCATTGATTGGTGTGGAAAAATTAGAGGATGAGGTTAGACAAATAGCTGGTAGAGCTGTTAAGCCACCAAAACCTAGAGAAGTTATGAAGGCTAAGTTTCAAAACCTTCAGGAAGTTCGTCAGCAGGCTATGGATGAAGCCCATAAATGGTATTATAAAGAATTTACTGACTATACCAATGCTAATGCTTTTGATGCCATTATGAAGGGTATTTTTCCATTTTGGACATATGAATCACAAAGGTGGTTTTGGGTTCCTCGCTCGTTTGTACGACACCCTGGTACTTTCACAGCCCTTGAGCGGTGGCAGGATAATACTGATTATGGATATATTCCTGTAGCAGGCACTTCTATAGAAGTTAATCCATTTCGTGGAACTGTATATGGCCCACTTACTACTAGATTAACCAGGAGAGATTACCCTGAATACTATGATGCTTGGGAGGGAGCCGAACCGATAAATGAATATTTTGATTGGCTTTCTAGATATGGAGCTTACTTAGGTGGTCACCTTACTATACTAATGTCATTATTTGGTGGCTTGGAGGCGCAAACTGGGGAGGCGTTACCTCCTATCTGGGAATCACCTCTAATGATTTTGCAATCTATTGCTCCTGATAATGATTTTGTTAAATTACTAACAGACCATATATTTTCAGATAGATTTCGCACCTATATGACTATCCAAGAGGTTACTGCTAGAGGAGGTAATGGAGCTTTAATATCAGCTAAGTTGAGGGAGAATAAACCACTTACTGAGGAAGAGCAAGCCATGTGGGATGAAGCCAGAAGGCCAACTGGCTTATATAGCCTTTTGTTTGAAAATACGGGATTATTCAGGCTTCGCCATTCTGAACGTAAGGCTGTCTATGAGGCTGCTACCAATTACATTACTGAGAAATATGGTTATACTGAGGAACAACAAAAATGGCTTAGGATGCATGGCCATCGTGTTTGGGACCAGATTGGTGGTATGTCTTTGGAAGACCAGAGAGTGTTGGAGGAGTTAGAATATTTTCGGTATACTGGTATGGTAGATAGACTTCTACCTGGTAGGCAACAATTAGTTTTGGATAAACTGACTCTAGCCTGGGATAATGTAGAAAAGTTTGTTGATTCCACAATAGAGCGGAAGACACAGTTGGAGCGTGAGTTCCGTTCTGGAGATAGAGGCCCAGAAGATTATAATGACCAACTTAGAAGGCTTTACACAGAGCAATCTGAATTTATTTATAATGAGATGCGAGATATGGTGGATGAACCTATCCCAGAAGGTTTAACCAAGGAAGAGGAAAGAGCTTTTGTTAAGGAACATTCTGTCATGGAACTTGAAGGTAGAAAACGCTATTATGAAAAATGGCAAATACCGTTACCAGTTTTGCATCCTCTGAGGGAATTACTAAATTTGTATTATTCCATAGAATTAAGGGAAATTCATGACCCTGAAACTGGTGAATTGATTAGGGATTGGGATACTTTTTGGTCTGAGAGGATGGCTGTAGAAGAATCAATACCCGATATGTGGAAAGATGAGTTTAAGGATTATATTACAAAGAATGAAACTAGGATGGAATCTATCCGTAGGGAAATATACCAAAGATATTTTACTAAATATTGGTGGGTTTGGGACCAGGTTCTTGGAACATATAATGAGGATGAACAAAAATTGATTAGGGAATATCTGTCTTTAGAAAACCGCGGAATAAACATTAGTCGTCAGGCTGAGATTCAGGCAATCCAAAGTCAAAAAACAGGAAACGTGCTTATATCTAGCTTCCGCTCCGAAGTATCAGATGCCCGTAAAGCCCTTAGATATGCTAACCCACACCTAGATGCCTGGTTATATTTTTGGGGCAGAACTTCATCTTTCATAGCTCCTGGTGCTGAGGAAACCTATAAACAAATAGCAAAGGACACTGGTAGGCAAATATAATTATTGATAGCTAAATATAATATAATGGTAATTACATTTTTCAAAAGACTTGACAAACATTACATAATGTGTTATCTTATAGTTAGGAGGTTGAATCATGTCAATAGAAGCTCAGCCAGATAACCTAAACCAGGATGGTTCCATCACCATCAAGATAGATGGTAAAGATATCAAGTTTGTTAAGGAATCAGACCTTGGTGCGGTTAAGGGTGCTCTGAAAGACAAGGATGGTGAGGTTTCAAAACTCCAAGCTAGTTTGGCTACGGCCAATACCAAATATGATGAGTCTCACCAAGAGGTCTTGAAAGAGCGGGCTGCCCGTGAGGCAGTTGAGAAAGATGCCCAGGAGAGTGCTACCTTTAAAACTAGGGTAGGAGAGCTAGAAACCGAATTGGCTGGACATAAAGAATCCAGTGGAAAGCTTACAGAAAAGCTGACCGAACAAACCCGCTCTAGGCTTGTAGATGGATTTAAAATAGATGCGGAGAAAATAAAGGATATGGCTCTCGAAGATTTGGAAAAAACCGAAGCTAATCTTCTCCTTGTAGGTGCAAAACCAGCACCAGCTAATTTTGATGGAAAAGCCGGTGGTGGAACAATAACTCCCTCAGACCTTCAAGGCAAAGGACCACTAGCCCTAGCTACGATGGCTTATGAGGAATCAGAAAAGAAAAGATAAGGAAGACTTACCTAAGTTAGACCTAGATATCCGTAAGTCTACCAAGTATCCAAAAAACTAAAACAACCTGCAATTGCAGGCGAGGAGGAATAATATGGCCGGAGAATTCACTTTGGTCGAATTGAGTAAAATTGAGACCGATACTTTACGGAAATCCGTTATAGATACCCTCCTAATGGAAGCTACCGTGATGGAGATGATTCAGTGGGAGACCATCGGAGCATTAGCCACCACAGTAGTGAGATTAGGAACACTTCCTAGTGTAGGTTTTCGTAAAGTGAATGAAGGCTATGCAGTTGGTACTGGTGCCTTTGAACAAAGGGTTGAGAACATTGCCTTGATGGGCTGCTATATGGACACTGATAAAGCCATTGCGAGGGCAAAGAATACCATCGGCATAGCCAGGGCTATTACCCAGCTTATGATGCTTAAGGCCACAGCCTACAAATTCAATGATAAGTTTATTAATGGTAACCCAGAAACCGACCCGGAGGAGTTCAAAGGTCTGGAGCAACGAGTAGATGACCTAGTGACTGATGGTTACACTGCTCAAGCAGTGGATGTAGCCGGTGGTAGTGTTACTGAGGGCATCCTCAACAGTTCAGCTATTAGTCATAATTTCCTAAATAAGTTTGACCAGGCCATGTACCAAATCAAAGGACACAATCCTGACTATGCCTTTATGAATTCCAACACACTTTTGGCAATCCGAGCCCTTTTAAGGAAGGAGCAGTTACTTACTAATACCAAGGATATGTTCGACAGGGTGGTAGATGTATATAGCAATACCAGGTTGATTGATATTGGTGTTACTGCTGACCAGACCACGGAAGTTATTGCTGAGAATGA
>Ga0180007_10003806_pt1 | contig 16464 bp, 12 predicted proteins | sample MM_PC_MetaG_FD_121122 | JGI IMG/M metagenome (GOLD analysis project Ga0180007, IMG submission 121122) | Groundwater microbial communities from the Aspo Hard Rock Laboratory (HRL) deep subsurface site, Sweden - MM_PC_MetaG | ecosystem: Environmental > Aquatic > Deep subsurface > Groundwater... | reverse complement strand
TGAAAGTGCAAAAGATTTTTGTAATGCCCTTGATATTGCCGGCTTACCTTACCAGTTTGTAGCTTCGCGCGGTTTATATGCCAAGCCAGTGATTATGGATTTGATTGCCTATTTAAAAATGTTAGATAATTATCATGAGAGTCCAGCTTTGTACCGAGTTTTAAATTTACCAGTATTTGATTTTTCTTATCAAGAATTGGTTAATTTTAATTATTGGGCAGGTAAAAAAGCCTGGTCGCTTTATGAAGTACTTCGCAGTGTAGCTAGTCTGAACTTAGGAGCTGAAATTCAAGCTAAGGTAGATAAGATTTTAGCTTTAATCGACAAACATACTGCCATGGTTAGAGATAAAAGTACAATAGAAGTAGTAATGGCAATGCTAACTGATAGTGGCTATTTGCAACACCTAACTAGCCAGAGCGAACAAAAAAGCCAAGAAACAGCTAATTTACTCAACCAGTTTATTAAACGGATACAGGCTTTTGAGGCCGGCAGTGATGATAAAAGCGTTAAAGCATTTTTAGCTGAATTAAATATGGAAATTGAAGCAGGCGAGCAAGGAGCTTTAATGCCTGACATTGAATCAGGTCCAGAAGCAATTAAAATTATGACAGTGCATGGTGCCAAAGGATTAGAGTTTAATTATGTTTTTATTACCAATCTGGTTGATAAACGTTTTCCAACTATAGAACGCAAGGAACAGATTCTAATTCCTGACGCCTTGATTAAGGAAATTTTACCAGAAGGAGATGTGCATCTGCAGGAAGAACGACGTTTGTTTTATGTAGCTATGACTCGGGCAAAGCAAGGATTATTTTTTTCTTGGGCGCCTGATTATGGTGGAGTGCGCAAGAAAAAACCATCAAGATTTTTAATAGAGTGTAGTTTAGTTCAAGAAGATAAAAAACAAACTAAGAAAGAAAGAACTGAAGTTATATTAACTCAAAAAGAAAGAGTTAAACAACAGGAAAAGATAGAAATTCCAATTCCAAATTATTTTTCCTATACCCAACTGGCAGCTTTTTCTAATTGTCCTTATCAATATCGTTTTGCCCATGTTTTAAAAATACCTCGGCGTGGTAAAGCTGTTTTTTCTTTTGGTAAAACTATGCATGTTATTTTACAGAAATTATTTATGCTAATTAATGAAAAAAAAGGATTAGGGCAGACTGATTTATTTGGGGGCTTAACCCCCACCCCTAACCCCTCCCCCGCTCGTACCTTACGGGAGAGGGGAAGTACGAACGTTACTTTAAATGAAATTTTACAGTTATATGAACAAAGTTGGCTTGATGATTGGTATGAATCTAAACAGCAGAAACAAGAATACAAAAAAAAAGGCAAACAAATTTTAAAAGAGTTTTATGAAAAGTATCAAGACAATTGGCCCGATGCTTTATATTTAGAAAAAGGATTTAATATTAAGCTAAAAAATGGCAGTGAATTATACACAGTACGAGGTGTAATTGATAGAATTGACGAGGAAAACAACAAGCTTAAAATTGTAGATTATAAAACAGGCAGGGCTAAAGATAAATTAAGATTTGAAGAAAAAGAACAATTATTAATTTACCAGTTAGCGATTAAGGATTTGTTTAAGCAAGATATTAAATCATTAGCTTTTTATTATTTAGATAACAATAGTGAGGTTGAATTTTTAGGTTCAGCAGATGAACTAGCTAAAGTAAAACAAAAAGCAATTGAGACAATTGAAGAAATTAAACAGGGAGAATTTCCTTCAAAGCCCTCTAAACTCTGTAAATACTGCGATTTTTTTGATATTTGTGAATTTAGAAATAGTTCTTGAAATTAAGGAATGAAAATGTTAAAGTAATCATATATGACATTAAAGGTTTACTTGACATTAATGGTGATTACTACTTTAATTTGCTGGACGGCTTTTGCTTTTGTATTATGGACAGTTAACCCAGAACAAACCAATTGGTCAGGTTTTTTATTATTTTATTTATCCTTATTTTTAGCAATAACTGGCAGTGCTACTATTGTGGGGTTTTTAATTAGGTTTAGAAGTTTAAAACGTGAATTAGCTTTCCGTTTAGTAAAAACAGCTTTTCGTCAATCATTTATTTTTGCGTTTTTAATCGTATCTACTTTATTTTTACTGTCTAGAGATTTATTTACTTGGCTGAATTTAGCGCTGTTAGTTGTAGGATTGTCCGTGTTAGAATTTTTTATGATTAGTTATAGTAAGACATAATGCGAAATTACAAATAATAATGCAAAACTACGAAAACGCGAAAAATAGTTTTCGCAATTTCGTAGTTTCGCATAGGAATTTTCGTATCATATTATGGAAGACAAATTAAATAAAATTAAAAAAGAAGTATGGGAGAGTTTAAATAAAATTAAAAACTCAGAGAGTTTGCGCGAACTGGAGATTAAGTATCTTGGTAGAAAAGGCGAGTTAACTAAAGTACTGAAAAACGTAGCTAGCTTAAGCGATGCTGATAAAAAAACAATTGGTAAATTAGCTAATGAAGTTAAGCAAGAATTACAGGATAAGTTTAAGGAAGTGAAAAACATAGTTGAAGGTGATACCAGTGAGAAAGAAGGAAAAATTGATGTAACTTTGCCTGGAGAAAAAGTTAGGCAAGGCCATCTTCACCCCATGACTCAAGTAATGGACGAGTTAGCAGATTTATTTATTTCCCTTGGCTTTATGGTTCTAGACGGGCCAGAATTAGAAAGTGATTATTTTAATTTTGAAGCATTAAATATTCCCAAACATCATCCTGCTCGCGACACACAAGACACTTTTTATATAGAAGGCCTAAAAGGCTCAAAAAGGCCTAAAGGGCAAGAGGGCAGTTATGATTTGTTGATGAGGACGCATACTTCACCAGTGCAAATTAGAGCTATGCAAAAATACGGTGCTCCGCTTCGCTGTGTTGTGCCTGGCCGAGTGTTTCGTCATGAAGCAACTGATGCTTGCCATGATAACACTTTTTACCAGCTTGAGGGCTTAATGATTGACGAGAATATTACGATTACTAATTTAATTTCAGTCATGCAGGAAATGCTATCCGGCATTTTTAAGCAAGATGTTGAGATACGAGTTAGGCCAGGCTATTTTCCTTTTGTTGAACCTGGTTTAGAAGTTGATATTAGATGTACAATTTGCGTTGGCAGGGGTTGCCCTAGTTGCAAGCACAGTGGTTGGACAGAGATGATTGGGGCTGGTATGGTGCATCCTAAGGTTTTACAGTATGGCGGGATTGATCCGGAAAAATTTAGCGGCTTTGCTTTTGGCATGGGAGTTGATCGGTTAGTAATGATGAAATACGGTATTAATGATATAAGATTATTCCATAGTGGTGATTTAAGATTTTTAGAACAGTTTTAATCATATAAATCTTATTAATCTTTGCTAAATTTAGCAGGGATTTGTAAGATTAATAAGATATATTATGTTATTATCACTCAATTGGTTAAAAGATTTTGTGGAGATTCCGAGGGCTCTTAGCGCAGAAGAGCTAGGCTTAAAATTGACTATGCATACGGTAGAAATTGATTCAGTAGAAAAACAGGTTGATAAGTATAAGGATATTGTGATTGGTAAAATTTTAGAAATTAAAGCACATCCTGATGCAGACAGATTATCTTTGGTGAAAGTAGACGTAGGGGCGATGCGCGCATCGCCCCTACAGATTGTCTGCGGTGCGCCCAATATAAAAGAGGGGCAATTAGTTCCTGTTGCTTTAGTTGGTGCAATACTACCCAATGGTGTGGAAATTGCAGAAGCTGAAGTTAGGGGAGTAAAATCGCAAGGTATGCTTTGCGCTGAAGATGAACTAAACTTAGGTGATGATCATTCTGGTATTTTAATTTTAGAAAATAAGGCTAAAATTGGTCAAAATTTAGGCAAATATTTAGATTTAAAAGACGTGGTGTTTGAAGTTGAAAATAAGTCATTAACGCATAGACCTGATCTTTGGTCTCACTATGGAATAGCAAGAGAAATCGCAGCGTTTACAGGTAATAAGTTTAAGGAATATAAGCTGAATAAAAAGTTATTTAAAGGAATAGATCAAGTTCAGCTTGATATTAAAGTTGAAGATTTTGATTTGTGCCCAAGATATATGGTAATTGCCATAGAAGGAATTAAGGTTGAAGCTTCGCCTAAGTGGATGCAGGATCGTTTAATCGCTGTTGGTATGCGGCCGATTAATAATATTGTTGATATAACCAATTATGTTATGCTAGAGCTGGGCCAGCCCTTGCATGCCTTTGATAAAAATTTAGTTGATAAAATAATTGTGCGTCGAGCTAAGGATAATGAAGTTATGGAAACTTTAGATGGCGAGAAACGCAAATTGGATAAAGAGATGTTAGTTATAGCTGATAGCAGTAAGCCAATTGCTATTGCTGGTGTGATGGGCGGAGCTAATAGTGAAATTAGTAGTGAAACTAGATCTATTATTATTGAATCAGCCAATTTTAATTTTATTTCTATTCGCAAGACTCAAACTAAGTTGGGTTTGCGCACTGAATCCTCAATCCGTTTTGAAAAAGCACTTGACCCGAATTTAGCTGAATTAGCTATAGCTCGAACTGTGGAATTAGTAAAAAAGTTATGCCCTAAAGCAAAAGTTATAAGTCAACTTGTGGACCTGCCTCGCGTTGCGGGCAAGGCGGGTGAAAAGAAATTTGAATTAGATCAAGGTCCAGTAAAATTAGATTTAGCCTGGTTAAATAAAATAGTCGGGCAAGCGATTGAAAAGAATCAGGTGATAGAAATTTTAGAAAAACTAGGCTTTAAAACCTCACCCCAACCCTCTCCTTCTAAAGGAGAGGGAGTAAATACAGTGCTAGAAGTAACTGTACCAACTTGGCGGGCGACTCGTGATATTTCTATATCTGAAGATTTAGTTGAGGAAGTGTCTCGAATTTTTGGCTTTAGTAATTTAACACCTAGTATGCCGCGAGTGGCTATGGAAACACCGGAAATCAGTCAAGAAAGAATGTTAGAAAAAAAGATTAAAACCATTTTATCAAGTGGCGCTGCTTTAAGCGAAGTTTATAATTATTCCTTTGTTGGTGAAGAACAGTTGGAAAAACTAGGCATTGATTATACAAAACATATTAAACTAGCTAATCCAATTGCTAGTCATCAAACCATGCTAAGGCAGAGTTTAGTCCCTAATTTAGTTGATAATGTTAAAATTAATCAAGCTAGATTTGAAAATATTAGCATTTTTGAAATCGGCAGTATTTACTTAAGTAATTTAGGTGAGTTAGCTAAAGATGACCAAGGCAAAGATAAATTGCCTTATCAAGAAAAACGGCTTGGCATTATTATTGCTGCAAGTAAGAAAGAAAATGTTTTTACTAAAACTAAAGGTATAATTGATTATTTGCTAACCTTATTAAACTTATCAGTTAATTTTACCCCGATTGAAATTATACCTAATTGGGCAGACAAAGAAGCAAGCGCTAAAATTATAGTTGGCAACCAGCCTCGCCACGGGCGAGTCAAGGCGGGAAAATATCTTGGCTTAGTAACCAAATTAGATAGTAGCATTGCTCGCAATCTAGGAATTAAAAAACAAGTTGGTATTGCAGAAATAAGTTTAAGAGAATTATTTAATATTATTAAGGATCAAGGAATTAAAAAGTTTAAAGAATTTGCTAAATTTCCACCAGTTGTCAGGGATTTAGCTTTTGTAGTAAATGAAAATATATTGTATAATGATATTAGAGATGAGATTGTTAATTTTAACCAGTTAATCAAGAGTGTTGAGTTGTTCGATGTTTATCAAGGAGGAAAGCTAGGCCTAGGCAAAAAGAATTTAGCCTTTCATATTATTTATCAAGCAGATAAGACTATGACAGCCAAGGAAGTTGATCAGTTGCAGCAGGAATTAATTAAGCATTTACAAGACAAGTTTGAAGCTAAAATACGTGATTTTTAACACCCCACTAATTTACAAATCAAGTACAAATTTACAAATACTGATTTAAACGTTTTTCTAAATATTTGTAAATTTGTATTAAGATTTGTATATTTGTGGGTATAATATAACATATGTCTACAATAGAAACATCAAAAGACTTATTATATGTAGCTATTGCAGTATCAGTAGTTGGTTTTACCATTTTCGTTTGCTGGGCGATTTATTATTTTGCCAGGATCCTGCAGCAGGCTTTTAAAGTTGTTAAAGAAATGCGGGCCAGGCTTAATAAAATAGATGAATTAATCCAGACTTTAAAAGAGAAAATAGAGCATAGCACATCTTATTTAATGTTGATTGGGGAAGGAGTTAAGAAGTTAGTAGAAGTGATTAAGGAGCATACAGGAGAAGAGAAAAAGAAGAGGAAGAAATAGGATATTTGATATTTGGATACTTTATATTAATTAAAGTCTTTTATATACTTAAAATATCTAAATAATTTAATTAACCAAAAAATTATGGGAATTGAAACACCTAAAACGCCAACTCCTGAAGAGATGGCGGAAATAAACAAGGAGCGCATCAAGTCAGATGCCGAATTAGTCAAAGAAGGGGCAGAAGTAACCCCTGACGGCAGAATTAAACCTACGGAAGAAGAAATAAAAGACGCTGAAGAGAAAATGGAGCATAATAAAAATAGGAGAACAGGTGAGAAATTTTTAGGTTATAAAACTGTGGAACAACTCACAACAGATGATATGTTGGATATTCAAACAGACAGGCTTATCGAAAAGTATGACGAAGCTGGACTTACCCATAAAGAGGCAGAGAAGCTAGCCTATCTAAAAAAATTAGGATGGGCGCAAGAGTTTGAAGGTCGCGTAGCCCATTATACAGACAATGAAATTAAAAAAATGAATAAATTGGAAGATAAATTGCGAAGACTTCAAAAATCATACCTATGAGAAAAAATAACCCACCAACTCTTCAAACACCCAACAAACAGGGCTAACCGCCCTGTTTTTTTCTAATTAGTTTCAAAGCTTCTCAATCGCCCAGCCATAAATGGCCGGGCTAAGTATCTAAAATAACAAAGCCCCATTCAATGGGGCTTATATTTTTTAAAATAGCCCTGGCCCTGTTATACAACAGGGTAAACATTTTATGCCTGGGCTAATAAATTTTATATCTAATATCTAATATCCCTGCCTGCCGGCAGGCAGGCAATATCTATTTCTTATACCCACATTCCTTATTACTACATTTTTTTTCTCCATCTTTTCCTTCAACCAATAAACTGCCACAGTCCGGGCATTTTTCTCCAGTTGGTTTTGACCAAAAAGCAGTTTTGCAATTAGGGTATTGATCGCAGGCGTAGAAAATTCCTTTGCGGCTGCATTTTTGCACAATCTCGCCTTTTCCGCAAACAGGGCATTTTATCCCGGTAGAATGGTTATTTTCTTTAATGTTTTTAATGTTTTTGCATTTGGGAAAAGCCGAGCAGGCCAGGAAAGGTCCGAATTTTCCGACTTTAATAGCCATGGCTGAACCGCATTTTTCACAGGTTTCCTGATTATATTTTTTTTCTAATTCCTCTATTTCTTTATTGTCTGCTACGCCGTTTTTATCTTTGTCAGTACCAGGCAAAGATTTTATATTTTTACAATCAGGATAAGCGCTACAGGCTAAAAACTTGCCGTAGCGCCCTGTTTTAATTATCATTGGTGCGCCGCATTTGTCGCACTTCTCGTTAGATTTTTCTTCAGGCATAATATCTTTTTTATTAATTTCATTATATTTAATTTCTAAATTTTCGTGAAAGGGCTGGTAAAACTCATTAATTACTGGCTGCCATTTAATTTTACCCCGAGCAATATCATCTAAATCATCCTCCATCTTGGCAGTAAACTTATAATCAACAATCTTGGGAAAGTGATCAACTAATAAATCATTAACTACAAAAGCAATATCAGTCGGAGCCAGTTTCTTTCTTTCATCTCGGTTAACATAGTTTCTTTCGATTATAGTAGCAATAGTTGGAGCATAGGTTGAAGGCCGGCCAATGCCGTGTTTTTCCAATTCTTTAACCAAGCCAGCATCGCTATAACGGGCTGGCGGTTTGGTAAAATGCTGCTCGGGATTTAATTTAATTAATTTCAGCTCCTCATCTTTAGTCACCACTGGCAATTCAATTTCAGTTGATTTTTCCGGATAAATTTTTAAATAGCCGTCAAACTTTAAAACTTGGCCGGTAGCGCGAAACTGGTATTGTTGAGACGCAAGACTTTGCGTCTGTACGGCATCAATATCAATGGTGGTGGCATCAACAATAGCTTCAGGCATTTGACTGGCAACTGCTCTTTGCCAAATTAATTTATATAACCTGTATTGATTATTATTCAAAGATGATTTAAGTGATTGTGGATCTTGGATAACTTCAGTTGGCCTAATTGCTTCATGAGCTTCTTGAGCGCCTTTAGTTTTAGTTTTATAACGACGAGGAGTTTTTAGACTATATTTTTCACCTAAACTTTTAGATAAATAAGCTTTAGCATCATTTAAAAATTTATTTGCTAGATTAAGCGAGTCAGTGCGCATATAAGTAATATGACCGTTTTCATAAAGCTGCTGCGCTATCATCATGGTTTGTTTAGCTGACATGCCTAGCCAGCGATTAGCAGTTTGCTGCATGGTGGAAGTAGTAAATGGCTTGGGTGGATTTTTCTTAGTTTGCTTTTGTTCAACTTGAGCTACAATATATTTAGCATCATGCAAATCCTTAATAATTTTATCAGCTTGCTCTTTGTTTTTAATTTCCAATTTGTCTATGACTTTATCGTTGATTTTATTAAGCTTGGCATTAATTTGAAGGTGAGCAAGCGCTTGCTCACCTTCATGCTCGTCTTCAATTTTTTCTAATTGAGCAATAATGCTCCAATATTCTTCTACTTTAAAGTCTTGAATTTCTCTTTCTCGTTCCACAATTAAGCGAACTGCTACAGACTGCACCCGGCCAGCTGATAAACCTCTAGCTACTTTTTTCCATAAGAAGGGCGATAATTCATAACCAACTAAACGATCCAGGATTCTCCTGGCTTGCTGCGAGTCAACTAATTTCATGTCAATATTTCTAGGATTGTTCAAGGCTTCAAGAATGGCATCTTTAGTAATTTCATGAAAAACAATCCGGCCCCCTTTTCCCTTGGCAATTTTTAAAGCTTCGGCTAGATGCCAGGCGATGGCTTCACCTTCGCGGTCTTCATCAGTAGCTAAAATTACTTGTTTAGCAGCTTGTGCTTGTTTTTTTAATTTAGAAATAGTTTTGCGTGATTTAGGAGGAATAACATATTTTGGCTTAAAATCATGAGCAATATTAATACCCATTTCATTTTTAGGCAGATCACGGATATGACCAAAACAAGACTCAATTTTATAATCGGGTCCTAAAAATTTTGTTATTGTTTTGGCTTTAGTTGGGGATTCTACGATAACTAAGTTCATGTGAAAAAATTTTTAATTTCTAAATTTCCTCCCCTTGTCTGAAGGGGAGGCAAGGAGGGGTAAAAATAAATAATGAATTTCTTATTTATCTTAGACCACCCCTAGCCCCTCCTTAAAACAAGGAGGGAAAATGAATAATTCCTAAATTTAATAATTTAACACTAGATATTTTATTAGGTGAATTAGGAATTAGATATTAGAAATTTTTTAATTGATTGTTATAAATTGATTTATCTCGCAAGAACATACTGCATATTACCCAAATTTCTAATCATTCCCTTCATCTCCATTAAAGTTAATGTACTATTTATAATATCAGTAGAAAGTTTTGTCAAGCGAATTAGCTCATTAACGTGAATTGGTTCATGTGCAAGATGCTCTAAGACTCGTTCTTCTTCTGCTGATTCGGGAATAATTTTTTTATTGCTGATAAATTCTTTAACTTGCACTAAATCCAAGGTTTCCATAATATCTGTTGCTTTAGTAACCACTTTAGCGCCCATTTTAATTAGTTGGTTAGGACCAATTGAAGTAGGTGAATAAATACTGCCTGGCAAAGCAAAAACTTCACGATTTTGCTCTAGGCTATGCCGGGCGGTAATTAAAGCTCCGGACTTTTCACCAGCTTCAATTATTAAACTACCTAATGAAAGGCCAGAAATTAAACGATTTCTTTGCGGAAAATGATGTTTAAGCGGGGGAGTACCAAGAGGAAATTCTGATATAATAGCGCCATCAGAGGCAATGATTTTATCAGCTAAATAGCGGTTAGCAGACGGGTAGACATTTTGTTTATCTAAACCTGAACCAAGAACTGCAACAGTTCTGCCATTAACTTCTAGAGTCGCTTGATGTGCCAGAGCATCAATGCCCAGAGCCAGGCCGCTGACTATTGTTAAATTATTTCGCGCTAAATCCTTAACAATTTGTTCAGTGGCTTGCTTGCCGTAATTAGTATATTTTCTGGTGCCGACTACTGCTAAAGCAAATTCATCTTGGTTTTCAAGCTTGCCCTTGTAATAAAGCAGTTGCGGAGGGTCATAAATTTCAGCTAGTAATTTGGGGTAATTGTTATCTTCGATGGTGATGACTTTAATATTTTCTTGATCAAGTTGTTCAAGAATTTGTTCTGGATTAATATTTTGTCGAGCCGCAGTAAATTCCTGAGCTAAATTATAATCAATACCAGCTTGCATTAATCCAGTAGCAGATGCATGAAAAGCATTTTCCCAGCTAGGAAAATGCTTTTTTATTTTTTTAAGTCTGGTTGGACCAAACTTGGGAAAGTGAGATAGGGCAATTAGGTATTTTTGTTGGTTCATATTAGCTAATATTAGCTAAATATTATCAATAAATAAAGACAGGGTATTGACTAAAGTTAGCGAATATGATAATATTATCTATTGTGGTAAATTGCAATTTAGTGTTCAGTTCACTACTTGCTTAAGGGCGTTAATTTGATAAATGGCTTTCCTCCTTGACCATTTATCTGTTGATCGTCCCTTTATAAGCAAGTAGTAAATTGTACGCTATTTTTAAATTGTTATTAACATCATAACATATTTTTTTTATTAGAGATAGTATTTAAAATGTTGCCTAGGAGTGACCAAGGTCAAACCTACCCTCCTGGTTTGATCAAAAGTCCTAGAATGGAGCATTATGCTTCAGCTCTTAGGTAACATTTCGGATAATATCTTTTTTATTGTACTTTTTAAGATGAGGAGGAAAAATGGAAAAAGGATTTGAAATAGAAAAAATAGAACCTGTTGCAGTTGATGAGCGCGGCTCTACATTTGAATGGAAATTTAATGATGACAAACAAATAACAACTTATATTAGAAAAGGAAGCATGAAATTTTGGGGGCATTATCATCAAGAAGAAGACCCTTCTTAAAATCCAGAAAATTTATTAGTAATCAAGGGAAAAATCAAGATTACTCTTGTGACTTCTGAAGATAAAATTACTGAAACCATATTAACTACAGGCAGTTATTTAAAAATATATCCACCAACAAAGCATTGGCTGGAATCATTGGACGAAGACGTGATACTAATTGAATATAGAATTACTCATTTTGAAGAAAATAGGCCTGACACTTATACCTGTTAATAATTAGGTTAATTAAATATTTTTCGGTCGGGAGTGCTGTATTAATAGCGGTACGTAAAAAAGCAGAATATAAAAGTATGCTTTAACCCGGCCGCTTTTTTATTTAAAAAGACCCGACTTATTTGTGTCAGGTTTTTTATTAGCAACTAAGTTACTACGAAATAATTATATTTCGTAGTAACTTAGTTGCTTTTTCTATTTAATTCGTTAATTATTTGAGGAATTAAATTATTAATAATATTTATTTCTTCTTCACTAAATTTTTGCAAGACAAATTTACTCGCCTCGACTCGCTCTTGGCGAGGCTGGTCTGCTGGCATTTTGTCTGTCATTCCAGTTCTGATGCCAATTCTAATACGCTGAAAATTTTTAGTTTTTAGGTAATTAATAATTGAATCAACTCCTTTATGCCCAGCACTGCGGGAATCAAGAGCAATTTTATATTTACCCAATTCAATATCTAGGTCATCGTGGATTACTGTTAAAATATTTAATAGATCGCTGTTTTTAGCTGTGATCAAGCCAAGAGTTTTTGGTAATAGTTTGTAGTAAGATAAAATTTTTTGTACAGCTTGACCAGAATTATTAACAAAGGTTTGCGGCTTGACCAGAATTATATCTTTAGACGTCGGATGTCCTATAGGACGTCCGACGTCTTTAATTTGAGCTATTTCCGCATTAAATTTTTTATTATATTGCCAGGTTAAACTTTGTTGTTCCGCTAAAGCATTAACAACCATGAAGCCAACATTATGGCGAGTATTCTTATATTTTTCACCTGGATTACCAAGGCCAATAATTACTTTCATAAAATTAAGATAATTGTTTTTTAATTATTTTCATAGTTATCGGAGTTCCTAAAAAACCATACTTTTCACGCAAGCGATTTTCAATAAAGCGTAGATAAGAAAAATGCAGACTATCTTTTATACCAATGCGAATCTCAAATTTAGGTGGATTAGCGCTGATCTGTTTTAGACTGTAAATTCTAGGATGTTTTGTGCCTTTGCCTTTAGTTGGTCTATGTAGTTTAACAATACGATTTAGAAAATGACTTAGTTGGGAATCACTAAGCTGCAGCTGTCTTTGCTCGCTGATTTTCAGTATTAAATCTAAAACTTTTTTAACTTTTTCACCTGTTAAAGCAGAAGTAAATTGAATTGGGGCAAACAGAACAAAAGGCAGTTTAGAATAAATATAATTAGTGTATTGCTTAGTATTTCTTTCTTGAACTAGATCCCATTTATTAGCTATAAGGATTAGACTTTTTTTACGACTGATTATTTCTTCAATTAGTTTAGCATCTTGATGAGTAATATTTTCAGAAATATCTAAAATTATAAGCGCAAGATCAGATTTTCTTAAAGCAACTAAAGATTTAGCAATGCCGTATTTTTCAAGCCCTTTAGTTTTAGTCCCCTTTTTACTAATACCAGCAGTATCAATTAATTTAATAAAATGTTCTTTATATACTATATCAGTATCTTGTGGTTCGCGAGTTGTATGAGGAGTTGAGCTAACAATAATACGCTGATAACCCAAGATAGCATTAAGTAAGCTGGATTTTCCTACATTAGGTTTACCAATAATACAGACCTTGATAGAGCTTGTAGCTTGTAGCTTATAGCTTGTAGCTTTTATTTTTTTAGCAACGATGTCAAGTAGATCTCCTGTACCTGAACCATTGGCAGCTGAAACAGGAATTGGATCACCTAAAGCAAGTTGATGAAATTCTGCTGTTTTTGGTTGTTGTTTAATGCTATCAACTTTATTAGCTATTAAAAATATATTATTTGTAGCTGGTAAAATTTTTTTAAGCAGTAGAGCCATTTGTTTATCTTGAGGCAATAATCCAGTTTTATTATCTACTAAAAATAAAATTAAATCAGCTCGCTTAAGATAATCGCGAGCTTGTTGTTGCACTTTAGCTTCAATGTCGTCTGTTTTTAATTTTTTGCTCGCCTCGCTTCGCAGTCGAAGCTGGCCAGTTAGATATTTTAAATCAATAATACCACCTGTATCAACAAGAGTAAAAGTTTTGCTTCGCCAGCTAACCTGACCAATATTACTGTCACGAGTAGTACCTTCAATTTTAGATACTAAGGCCTGCTGTTTTTCTATAAGACAGTTAAAAAGAGTAGACTTGCCAACATTGGTACGACCAAAAATAACAACGCTAGGTAATTTACTATCTATATAATTCATAATTTATAATATATCCAATTGATAACGAGTTATAAGTTATATGTTATTAGTTATTTGTTTTATCTAGTTGTATTTTTGTATTATAGATTAAACCATTTATTTTATTATCAACTATTTCAATCTGTCTAATGAATTTATTTAATGTTTTACTATTAATGTATTTTAAATCATAACTTAAATAAAGATCACTTTTTACTTCATTTAAACAACCTTTGGCAATATCATAAAATTGCATGCTTTCTTTATAGAAATATCTGCCAAATCCTTTGGCAATATTTCCCATTGTACCTCTGGCACTTTCTCTTAAATGTTTAACTATGTTGTATTTTTCAGATCCGGGAAATGTTTTAGTAATTATATAAATACCAATACACAATCTTCTAGCTTCTTGCCATGCTTCTAAATCTTCAAGTCGTTTAATAGTAGCCATGTAAGTAACCTATAACGAATAACTTATAACTCGTTTGAAAAAATTTATATTAAGTAAATAAGATTATTTTTCCTTATTCTCCATACCCGATTCCATAATATCAGCTTCATGACCTAAAATTAAAATAAAGTCAGGTTGCTCCGGATTTTCTTCTTGAGCTACTTCCTGGGCAATGGTATTAATTAACCATTCAGGTAAGCCAAAATGAACAGTAGCATTAGTTTTGTTTTTAAGCACAATTAGAGATTGCATTTTTTCACCATAAGTTAAATCATAAATTTCAGATTTTTTAAAATCCTGCTTGCCAGCATTGCCAGTACGGATTACATTAAAGCCATATTGTTCTAAATCCAAGGCAACAACACCAGCTAAACCATTAATCCAAGTACCGTTGCGTATTTCTACGGAAGCGTCTTCTACCATAACTTTGCTTTTTGTTTCTAGAGGTACATCAGTAAATATATTGTTAACTAAATATTTAATTTCAGCAAAATCACCATAACGGGGGACTAAAATATAAGCACCTTCTTCATTAATCATATCAATAAGAAGACCGTTTGCTCCGTTGTCAAGCACTTTTGTAATAATATTATCACTTTCAGCATCCTTAAAAATACTCCAAAGCTTAATCATTTCCCAAGTTTTTAAATTAGTAATAAAATGTTCGTTAAGCGCATCCATAATGTTAGCAATTTTACCGGGCTGCAAGAGAAGACTTAAGGAAAGCGCTTTTTCTTTAACTGCCTGAAGAACCTTTTGTTGTCGCCGAGCTCGAGCAAAATCAGATCCTTCAACACCATAGGAATGCCGAGAGCGAACATATTTCAAAGCTAAATCACCATCCATTTGCTGCCAGCCCTTTGCTAAATAAAAGTGTTCAAATCTATCTTCATAAGGTTCAGCCTCTTCCCTGCCCATAATTGGATACATTGAATCATCAATTGTATTTTCTACATATATTTTAATTCCGCCCAGCTCATTAACAATTTTTTCAAAGCCGACAAAATCCACCCTAAGATAATAATCAATTGGACTAGCTAAAACATCGCTTAATGCTTGGCTAACAGCAAGGCCACCACTACCCTGATTAGCTACTTCTGCATAAGCATTGATACTATTAATTTTTTGCCAACCCTGATTCTCCATAGGAATAGTTAAATCACGAGGAATTGAAAGTAGAGCTACTTTTTTAGTCGAAGGCTCTAAACTAGCTAGCATAATAGTATCAGTTAAATAACCCCCTTGGTGAGTTCTGCCACCCATACCTAGTAAAAGAATATTAATTCTGTCTTTGCCCTCACCTTTTAATTGTTTGTCTGCGCTTTCAGCTAAATGTTTAATATGGCTAATTATAGGAATGCGATCAAGCCAAGAAAATGAATCTTGTTCTGAAATATTATAGCTAAAAGACAGTACAATAAAAGTAGTTATAAAAAAGATTAAAATAACAGCTATTAATTTAATAGCTTTTTTAAGCTTAGATTTTTTTGGCTGATAATGATGATACTTAGCTTCCTCGGCTTCATCTTTAGGTAAGGAATTAAGTAAATTTATTTTTTTAGACATATTTCTAATTAGGGCTAAAAGGCTTAATAGGGCCTAAAGGGCAAGAAGACTACTTTACCTTTTTACCTTATAGTACTTATTAAAGCCTTATTGAGTCTTATTTTAAAATTATACAGAGGTTTTTTTATTTTGGCAATAATACAAGCTCTTGCTTTTTTCTTAATCGCTTGTTATAATTATGATGCGTAGACAAAATTAGATAATTATGGGCTTATTAAAATAAATAGATAAGCTTATTTTACTTATTTAACAAGTATGCTTTACGCGTTTGGCAAATAATCAATATCAATACTGTCTGATAATAATTTAAGTTAAATTCAAAGTTTTTATTCCCACAAATATACCTGTCTAGCCGACAAGGCTGGCAAATCCTTTCACAAAATTAGGGTAGTTGGAATAATTTCGGTTGATGGAGCTTTAATTTTTTGGCTTATGTATAAGTAAATTTCGACTTTTTTGCTACTTTTCTCTTGTAAGAAGTTGATACACGAGAAAAGATATAATTGTCATAGTTAATAATATTGTTTTGTCGGTTAAATAAGCTAAATTTTATAAGTAAATAATAAAATTTATCAACCGAAATATTTCCATCATCACCAAATTTACAAATACTAATTTAGGCACTGGTAGGAGATTAGGGGCTTGGCATATTTGATTTTTGACTAAGTGTAGATTAAAATTAGGATATAATTGGGTAAACCTTTAAAGTTTTCCATTTAATACTAATAATCAACACTATG
>Ga0180007_10003805_pt1 | contig 16468 bp, 14 predicted proteins | sample MM_PC_MetaG_FD_121122 | JGI IMG/M metagenome (GOLD analysis project Ga0180007, IMG submission 121122) | Groundwater microbial communities from the Aspo Hard Rock Laboratory (HRL) deep subsurface site, Sweden - MM_PC_MetaG | ecosystem: Environmental > Aquatic > Deep subsurface > Groundwater... | reverse complement strand
CCCATTGCCCGAAAGACTCTCAACATCGATATACCCCCCGTGCTCCGCAACTATGCTGTATGAGACCGACAAGCCCAAGCCTGTTCCCCCCTCTCTGCCTCGCGTTGTAAAGAAGGGCTCGAAGACACGGTCTAAATTCTCCCGGGGGATCCCAACCCCAGAATCACGGACTGCAATTGTCAGCCAGTCCTGGTTATCGCTTTTTTGTACCCTCGTGGAAATATGTAACTCTCCACCTGACGGCATGGCATACAAGGCGTTATGGATCAGATTTAATATAACCTGCTTTATTTGGTTGCGGTCAACCGAAACCCAGGGCAACTTCACCGGTAAGTCAAGAAAGACATCAATCCCACTCGTGTGAAGGAGGTGATTGATCAATCCCAAGACATCGGTTACGATCTCATTGATACTCGCCCGGGCGCGAACGCTATCTGATTGGCGCGAAAAATCCAGCAACCTCCGGACAACAGTCCTGGCCCGATGAGCCTCGCGCATTATCATCTCCATATCGGATCTGATAGCTGACTCCCTGGGGAGATCTTCGAGGATCAATTCAGAAAAACCAGCAACGGTTGTCAGTGGATTATTCAATTCATGGGCTACACCTGCGGCCATCTCGCCGACTGCTGCTAATTTCGCTGCCTGTAAGAGGCGCGATTCAGCGTTTCTTTGGGCAGTGATCCTTTCCTGCAATTCTTGACGAGCGATTTGAAGCTGATGAACTATTTCTTGTAGTTTCTGATATTGCCCGATATTGGAAAACACACTGGATAAGATTCCGGCTAGCGACTCAAGTACAAGCAAATCATTTTGAGTAAATGAATATTTTGACCGGCTTTCAACATCGACAACCCCAAGGATCACATCACCATCCCGCAGGGCCACGCACATCTCGGAATTGGCGTCCCACCCACGAAGGGAAACATAATGTGGATCCTTCTCCACGTCGTTCACCAAACGACTATTACCGGTCGAAAATACCTGACTGGTTATCCCCCCGACGATATCCAGGTTCTGCAGTTCCCTTTTCACGACATTGGCAACACTCCCGCCGATTCCTGTAGGACGCAAAGTCCTGTCGGGTCCTTCCGCAATAGCTACAACCGCAAGATCATAGGCAAAATTCCGTGCCATCAATTCGGCTGCAATCTGGGCTGCTTTATGGATATCCGTCTGGCCGATCACCTGTTGTACCACCTGATGAATGAGTCCCAGATTCCTGGCTCGTGCTTCCGCCTCCTGGCGGAGGCGACTATTCTCGATCAGTCCCGCTAAATGACTGGCAATAATTACCAACAAATGTTCATCATAAAGAGTAAATGCTTCGGCCTGAAAACTCTCGAGCGCTAGCGCCCCGACGACTTGCCTTCGCGATCGCAATGGGGCAATCAAGGCTGACCGAGCGCCTGACAAGAAGGGTATATATTCGCTGGATGTGGATATTTCTGGTAACCTGAGTATCTTCCCGCTTTGAAGAGAGTCATAAATCTGCCAATCAGCAGTTGGTCTTGCCTGTAAAACGAGGCTCCCGTCGTCTTCCCTGTAGTGGTTGAGAGTGCTCCCATCTGTGGTCAACACCAGAAGATTGATATACTCGGTACGAAATGCCCGGCCAAGCAGAGCAAAGACACGCTGGGCAATCTGTTCCAATTCCAATGCAGAAGAGATCGTTCGGGCAAAATCGTTTAGCAACCCTAGCCTGCGAAGATGGTCTGCCAAATTGGAAAATGTGATCAACTCTTCAACGCGGGGAGAGATTTTTTGGACCCGGGTGATCACAGCCCGCCATTCGTGATCCGGTATACTGGAATCACGCCAAAATGAGACCAGCCCTATCAGCCTACGTCCGACGACAAGCGGGATAACTGCCCATGTCGATGTTTCTTTGTCAAGCCCCATTCTTGGAACCATACCCCAATCCGGATGACCGTGGTCAATTACAAGCGGCACCCTGCCCTGGATGATCTTCCGGATTAGTGGGTTTGCCTCTATCGAAATACGTTTTTCTTGGCATTCAGAGCACCTCATCTGGGATTCGATACGCAAGTAATCGCCTTCCCGCACTGCAATCCAGCTCCCCTGGAAAGATATAACCCGTTCCAACGATTTAAGGATTCCCTCAAGAGCTTTGGATAACCCATAAGCCATGCTTGCAGATAAATCCTCATCAAGGGAAAGCAACGGTGCTATCTCGCTTGGTCCACCTTGCAGAGTATTGGATTGGGCGAGAGCGCCCCACAATCTCTTCGAATCCAGTGAGAGGATTCGAGCGCCAACAAGAACACCGCCCTGGAGTATTAAATCTGGGAACAAATATAATCGCCCACAACCAAGGCCCGCATCTTCGGGTACAATCCGAGATCGGACGCGAAGCGAGGAGATCGCGTTACTGAACCAATGCTTAGACGAGGCCCGGCCAAGATATTTAGTCAGCGCCATCTTCTTTTTGGCGGGCATCCCAGAATCCAATAAAATGCTCCATTCGCTGCCGTCTGCATTTAGGAAACATGCCCAACATGCCGAAGTGAGCAAAGAGGCTTCTTTTAATACTTTTTCTTGGGGGTTCAATGTTTTTGTCATAATCATTTAAATTATATATCACATCTATGCTTCCCATAGATGGTAAAATCTAATCCCGTTATGAATAGGCCCAATTTGATTATCATTGGAGGAGGATTGGCTGGCAGCGAGGCTGCCTGGCAGGCCGCGGAACGGGGTCTGAATGTAACCCTTTTTGAAATGCGGCCTAAAAAATCGACCGAGGCTCACCAGACCTCCTGCCTTGCTGAGTTGGTCTGCTCTAACTCTTTGGGCTCAACCCTTCCGGACCGGGCTTCGGGTATACTGATGAACGAACTCCATCGGCTTGGGTCCATTTTATTGGAGTGCGCCAAAGAGACCGCCCTACCTGCTGGGAGTGCCCTGGCTGTCGATAGAAATGCATTTGCCGAAATGGTAACCGGCCGGATCTCGGATCATCCTCACATCGAGATCATCAGAACCGAAATAACAGAAATACCAGAGGCGCCTACGATCGTCGCCTCTGGCCCGTTGACATCGGAAAACTTGTCTAAGTCGATCTCCCAGATGACCGGTGAGGCCAATCTCTTCTTCTTCGATGCAATCGCCCCCATCGTTATCCGAGAATCGATCAACATGGACATTGCCTTCAGGGCATCCCGCTATGGTAAAGGGGATCGGGAAGATGGCGACTATATCAATTGCCCCCTGGATCAAGGGGAGTATTACACATTGATCGATGAGTTACTTTCCGCGGACCGGGTCGCATTGCGCGGTTTTGAGTCTACCATGGAAGTGGGTGTCAAAGCCGGCGCCCATCGATTCTTCGAAGGTTGCTTGCCAATCGAAACCCTAGCTCGGCGGGGTAAAGATGCCCTGGCTTTTGGCCCGATGCGACCAGTAGGCTTGAAAGACCCCCGGACAGGAAATCGCCCCTACGCCGTAGTCCAATTGAGGCAAGACAACCTGCATGGGTCGCTATATAACATTGTCGGGTTTCAAACCAACCTGGCTTATCATGAGCAAAAACGTGTCTTACGCCTAATTCCAGGTCTTGAAAAGGCTGAATTTTACCGATTTGGCCAAATGCACCGCAACACATTTATTGCATCTCCAAATCTCCTGTTGCCCAGCCTCCAATTACGATCCCGTCCCGACCTCTTCCTTGCAGGTCAGATAACGGGAGTAGAAGGCTACTTGGGCAATATTGCCACCGGGTTGCTTGCTGGTTGGAATGCGGCCCGTCTGATAACCGGAAAATCGCCGATCGTCCTGCCCCTCTCAACAATGCTCGGGGCATTGTGTCATTACATCACCAATGCAGATCTGGCAGATTTCCAACCGATGAAGGCAAATCTTGGTATATTGCCAAAACTAGAGTCTGAGAAACGCTTGAACAGGCGGGAACGGGCAAAAGCACATGCCGAGCGGGCACTAACTGCCTTGATCGAGTTTATCGATTCTCTGGACTGACTATGCGAAATATGCGTTTCAAAATAATAGTACTGATCGGTAGCGGGTTGATCTTGATATCGGCATGGTATCTTCTGCAGTTTCTTATTTCGCCACAAGGAAAGTTTTCCGGACGCCGCTCGTATCAAGATGTGGTTTTCCAAACCAATTTAGGCCCAAGGACACCGGGCAGCCCGGCCCATCAGGTTACAGGCCAATGGATCCAGACAGAGTTAGAGGAGGCTGGCTGGCAGGTTGAAATCCAGGATACATATTGGATGGGCTTTCCATTACGCAATATCATCGGGCGGAGGACTGACGCTCCTCCAGAAATTATCCTAGGCGCGCACTATGATAGCCGAATGATATCCGATCGCGCCGAGGATGCCGAACGGGATCTACCAGTTCCCGGGGCCAACGATGGGGCATCGGGAGTCGCTGTCCTACTCGAGTTGGCACGAACCCTGCCTGAAGATACTGCACCCCTCTGGTTCGTTTTCTTTGATGCCGAAGATAATGGCGGCCTGGATGGTCGTGACTGGATCATGGGCTCGCGCGCTTTTGTTGCTCACCTCAGCGAGTACCCAACTGCAGTTGTAATTGTCGACATGGTCGGCGACAGAGACCTGAACATTTACCGGGAATATAACTCGTCCCCCGTGCTAACGGCGGAGATCTGGTCCCAGGCAAACGCTCTTGGATATGGAGCTTATTTCATTCCTCAAGATAGACATAGTTTGCTTGACGACCATACACCATTCCTGGAGGTAGGAATTCCCGCTGTCGTCATCATCGATTTTGATTATCCATACTGGCACACCCCGGAGGATACCGCTGCTAAGGTTTCCCCATTAAGCCTTGAAATCGTCGGTAACACACTCTGGGCATGGATAGTTACATTTCCATGAGAAAGTCTATACATTTCGTCTATTACAATTGCCAAATTTCCCATCCTGGCTTAAACTTACTGTGAGTGCGTATATGTTTGAACTTAAATCACCTCTTGATCTTAGTTTTTTGGTTGATTCGGTTCAGAATGTATGCAAGGAGCAATAGATAGCTATGGGTGTTGCAGAATTGCTCGAGAGAATACAAGAACCCTGGTCGTCCAGGGTTATTAATCGCCTCGCACGCGGATCGGGTGTGCGGGAAAATTTTCAAACCCAGATCAACCGGTTTTACGATTCTTTGATTCAGGCTATCGAGATTGGCGATCCAGCATGGCTCGACCCTGTCATCTTAGACTGGGCAACATCGACCACTGTTAGCGATTTGAGCGAGGGGCAAAAAAATATCACCGCTATCCTAAACCAAATCTTTACCATAACCTATGAAACTGCCCGGGAAAACTTGAGCGAATCTGACGCCCTCAATCTTTTCGGAACCATCCTGCCTCTGTTTACATATGCGCTCGAGAAAGTAGCCCGGATTGAGATGGAAACCCGGGTATCATATATCTCTAAAGAGCTCTCCGATATTCAGAAACGGATGGAACAGCTGGACAAGAGTAAATCCAATTTCATCTCGGTAGCTGCACATGAGTTAAAAACACCTCTCACCCTGATAGAGGGATACTCAGCCATGTTACGGGATCAAAACAAAAAAGGTCCAGCAGGGCAGATTGATGTTTTGATCGATGGTGTGTATAACGGCATTACGCGCCTGAGGGGGATTATCGATGACATGATCGATGTCTCGCTGATCGACAACAAACTACTTTCATTAAACTTTCAACCCATCTGGCTCGGACAACTTCTTTCGCTTTTGAGGACAGAATTAATCGGTTCATTCGCAACCCGAAAGCAAATCATCGATTTAAATAAGTTTCCGGGATCGGACCAGATGTTATTTGCTGACCCTGAGCGGATCTACCAGGCATTCCGGAATATCCTGACCAACGCCGTGAAATATACGCCTGATGGCGGGACGATATCCATCGACGGCCGCATCCTGCCCGGGTTTATCGAAGTTACGATATCGGATACTGGCATCGGGATTGCTCCTGAATCCCAGGACAGGATATTTGAAAAATTTGGCCAACTTGGGAACATCTCTTTACACTCAAGTGGAAAAACGAAATTTAAAGGAGGGGGGGCTGGACTAGGATTACCTATTGCCAAAGGTATTATAGAAGCTCATGGAGGCACTCTCTGGGCAGAATCCCCGGGTTATGATGAGAGCAATTTCCCGGGATCAACATTCCACATCCTGATTCCGATGCGGACTGAGCCACCTGATCCGAAGTACGCTAAATTATTCGGTGTGGAAACAGAATTGGGTGAAACGAAATAATGGCCAAACGCTCACCAAAATCAACAACTCCGCCCAAAGAGCGCGCTTTCCTTGTCGGGGTAGAAATTCACAATCAAGTAACCATTCTCTCTCTGGATGATTCGCTGACAGAGCTGGAATTGCTCGCAGATACCGCAGGCTTGACCGTCGTAGGCAGCGTGACTCAGAAGCTTGACCGACCCAACCCAAAGACGTTTATCGGGACAGGGAAAGTTGAGGAGCTGAAAGCCCTGGCCGAGGAAGCCATGGCAGATGTTGTCTTGTTTGATAATGAGTTATCTCCGCGTCATCAGCGCGAGCTTGACGAGGCTATGGGGGCTAACTTACGTGTGCTCGACCGGACAGCAGTGATATTAGACATTTTTGCCCAACACGCCCATACGAGCGACGGGCAGCTCCAGGTCAAGCTGGCACAATACGAATACAACTTCCCGCGGCTAGCTGGCCAATGGGCCCACCTGGCACGTCAGGCCGGGGGTGGCGCAGGCCGAACAGGGTCAGCTGGCGGAGTCGGGTTGCGTGGTCCCGGAGAAACCCAGTTAGAAACGGATCGCCGGGCGATCCGGCGCGAAATATCCAACCTGAAGGACGAACTCGAAAAGGTGCGAGCCCACCGGATGCGTTACCGGTCCCAAAGAAAGCGCTCCAGAATCCCAACAGTTGCGATTGTAGGATACACAAATGCCGGGAAATCCACCCTGCTCAACCGGGTTGCAAAATCAGACGTTTATGTCGCTGACCGGTTATTCGCCACATTGGATCCAACCACTCGCCGTGTCGAATTGCCCGGTGGGTACATCGCTTTGTTTACAGACACGGTGGGTTTTATTCAAAAACTACCGACGACTCTTTTTGCTGCATTTCGTGCCACTCTGGAGGAGATCGCCGACGCAGAGTTGATTCTCCACGTAGTTGACCTGTCACATCCCAACGCATTGAATCAGGTTGAGGCGGTTCATATAACCCTGAAGGAGATCGGCGCAAGCCACATCCCGGTAATAACCGCATTGAATAAGGTAGACCGGTTGCCGGATCCTCAGGCTGCCAGCCATGCTGTCGAACAGTTTCCCCAGGCTATCGCGATCTCTGCGATGACCGGCCACGGCATTCCCGAGCTGTTGGACACCATCAGGCTAAACTTATTCGAGAGGTTCATCCCGATCTTTGTGAGAATCCCTTATAAAGAGGCTCGATTAATTGCACTATTCCACGAGCATGGTCAATTGGATCGGATCGTCCATAGGCGGAAAGATGTCGAAATACAAGGGAAAGTGCCTGGCCGGCTCGCTGCCCAGTTCAATGTCTGGAAAGCAAATTTGGAGGACTTAGACAAGGAGACCAGCAACCATGAAATCGCTGAACCGCCTGATTGATCGCTTGTCGGAATTCATTGCAGCCAGGAAAGGGCTGCTGCCTCTGATTGGATTGTTCCTAATATTCCTAAACCTCGTTTTTCAGTTCTTGTCCGCCGGCTGGATCGTCCAATCCAACCTGTTATTACATTTCGGAGTGCTAATTGCGATCTTTGGTCTTATGCTCGCAAAGGCACTTTGATTCCGGGCATGGATAGGACATAACATCCAAGAGATTGAAGCGAACCTGACCCGCCTCAATCTCTCTCTCTTAAGCTTGTTCTTGTGTCTATTAGATCTTTATAGTTTTGGACCTGCTGCTTGCACTTCCGGGGTACAGTTAGCTTCAAATTTCTTGAAATTATCGATGAACCGTGAGGCCAATTGTTTATACCTCTTCCAGTAATCCTTTTCGTTTGGCCAGGCACGGGCAGGATAGAGTACATCCTCGGGGACATCCGGGCAAGATGTTGGAACACTGAAACCGAAAACTGGGTCATCATAAAATGCAACCGCATCCAACGCCCCATCCAAGACGGCGGTCAACAAATTCCGGGTATGGCGAATGCTTATCCTTTTACCCACGCCATACGGCCCACCTACCCAGCCCGTATTGACCAACCAACAATTGACTCCATAGTGTTCTATTTTCCTGCGCAATAAGTCAGCATAGAAAGATGGGCGGTGAACCATGAACGGCCCACCATAACAGGCCGAAAAAGTAATTTCGGGTTCCTCGCGCAAACCGATTTCAGTGCCGGCCACCTTGGATGTGTATCCGGAAATAAAATGGTACATGGCCTGCTCCACGCTCAGTCGCGCGATCGGGGGCATGACACCGGAAGCATCACAAGTGAGGAAAATAATATTCTTCGGATGTCCCCCCCTCTTTTCGGAAACCGCGTTTTCAATGAAATTCAAAGGATATGACGCTCGGGTATTTTCTGTAATCGATGGATCATCCAGGTCGATCAATCTCGTGACAGGGTCAAAGATAACATTCTCCAAGATCGTGCCGAACCGGCGCGTACAAGCATAGATCTGTGGTTCAGCGGATTCCGATAATTCTATGACCTTTGCATAACAGCCATCTTCGAAATTGAAGATTCCATTATCGCTCCAGCCATGCTCATCATCACCGATCAGCCCGCGGGCCGGATCTGCGGAAAGCGTCGTCTTTCCTGTCCCCGAGAGCCCAAAGAATAGCGCAGTATCTCCCGATTTACCTACATTTGCCGAACAATGCATTGTCATCACATTGTCGTTCAAAGGCAATAAATAGTTCAAGAGAGTAAATACGGACTTCTTGATTTCGCCACCATAGGCTGTATTTCCGATGATGCACAGTCTCTGGGCAAAATTTAACACAATAAATGTTTCAGATGGCGTTTGATCGATTTGAGGAAAGGCTTTAAAACCCGGCGCAGCAATAACGGTGAACTGAGGCGAAAACCTGCGATACTCTTCAGCAATCTGCGGCTTGATAAACATATTCCTCGCGAACAGACTATGCCAGGCTAATTCCGTGATCACGCGTACCGGCAACCGGTACTGTGGATCTGCGCCACCGTAGCAATCCTGCACAAAAAGATCGCGACCTTGCAGGTATCCTTGCAAACGCGCGAAAAGCTCGTCGAATTTTTCTGGACTAAAGGGGCGATTATATTGTCCCCACCAGACATTTTCTTCAGTAGTCGCTTCGCGGACCACGAATTTGTCATTGGCAGCTCGGGCAGTGTGTTTGCCGGTATTGACAACAATCGGTCCCATCTGCGAAATACTGGCCTCGCTTCGGAAGACAATCTCCTCATAGAGAGATTCGGTTGGCAAGTTCCAATATACCTTACGGAGGTTGGTAAGCCCAAAGTAGTCCAGGCCATAGTCTGCGCGGATTGCAGAAGCCTGGTTTTCGGCAGGAGTTTTTATATTTAGTAGATTATTCATTCCTTTTCTCCGTAACCTAGATCCAATCCCGTAACAACTTGCGGTCACCGATATAAATTTCCGAGGGAGAATTGGGGTCAAGCGCCCACTTCATCCGCTCAACGCCTTCGGTAAGTTCCTTGACCGATCCCGCAAAACTTATCCTGAGATAGCCCTCCATCCCAAACTCTTTGCCAGGCACCGTTACCACCAGGGCTTTCTTGAGCAAGAAATTGGACAACTCGACAGAATTTTTCGCGATACTATTCCTGCAATATGCCCGGAAATCAGGCAAGGCGTAGAAGGTTCCCTGAGGTTTGGTGCAACGGATATCCGTGAAGGTCTTCAGTTCCTGCATCAGCACGTCACGGTTGTTCTGGATAGTCAAACGCAATGATTCGACCATGGACTGCATGCCGGTCAAGGCCCCTTCTGCAGCCGCTTGCATCACTGGTGAGACGCAGGTCATCGTCTGAGACTGCACGTTTGTCATAACCCCGACGAGTTTTTTGTTAGCAACCACCCATCCAATCCGAAACCCGGTCATTCCATATAATTTGGCTACACCATTTACAATGATGAGTCTCGAATTTTCCACGTCTTTAGTTGTATGATGATACGCTGGGACAGCCGCCCGACCATCAAACACAAGCCGTTGATAGATATCATCACAGATCAAATAAATGCCCTTGTTTTCACAGAAATCCACAAGGCTGGCCACCAATTCTTCAGGATAGATCGTCCCGGAAGGATTATTAGGGCTGTTGACGATGATCGCCTTCGTGTACGAACTTGTTGCTCGCTCGATTTCATCGAAGCGGGGGGTGAACGACCCGTCCTCAGGAGTTACGATTACCGGGATCGCCCCAACCATCCTGATCATTTCAGGGTAGCTGACCCAATATGGAGCGATTACGATGACCTCATCTTGAGGGTTGCACAGCGAAAATAGTATATTAAACAGGGATTGTTTCGCCCCATCGGAAACGATAATGTTCAAGGGGTCTACTACATGGTCATAATACTCTTCGGTGTAGCGAACTATCGCTTTTTTTAGGGCTGGCGTTCCATCGGTCGGGACATATTTAACATCCCCACTGCTTAATTTCGCCGCTGAACTCAAAATGGCGGTGATCGGTGTCTTATTCTTGGGTTCACCGATCCCAAGATGGATCACAGGTTCACCCTTCTCGCGCAACAGCCGTGCTTCTTCGTTTAATGCAAGTGTGGGCGAAACCGGAATTGCGCTGGCAATTTGACTATAACTCATCAGATACTCCTGTCAGGTGAGCAAAAAACTGGTCGGCTCGTGACCAGAAATCGGATTCGGTAAGGTTCCTACCTGACCTAATTATAATTTAGATGTCCAAACCCCCAAGTGAAAGGTGTCACATCCTTATTAAGCAATTGACATGATAATTGGGGATTTCTAGCATAATCACCTGAATGCAGCCTCAATATCGGCCGGAGACCCAATGGATATCCCTTTTGCATTGGGAGCGATCCTCTTCAACAAACCGGTTAGCACGCTGCCCGGACCAATCTCAACGAATGTGTCAATTCCATCTTTCTCAACCATCCGCCGGATTGTCTCGCGCCAACGAACTTGTTTTGTAAGCTGTGCTCTCAAATCATCCCGAAGCGATTCGGAACTTTTCATCGGCTCCGCAGACACGTTGCTGATCACCGGAATGGACGCATCAACCATTGGAGTATCATCAAGGAAACCGCTGAAATCAGCTTGGATCACGCTCATTAACTCCGAATGGGCTGCAATGCTGACCGCCAGAGGAATTACTCTCCTTGCGCCAGCGGTTTTGGCCGCCACGACAACTTCTTCGATGGCATCCCTGGTTCCCGACACAACCACCTGACCCGGACAGTTATCATTAGCTATTTGGAGCAACTTGCCACCATCAGTGATTTGCGAACAAAGCTCGGCAACATCGGCTATCTCAAGCCCTATGATTGCCGCCATCCCACCCGGGGCAATGGTTCCAGCGAATTCCATTAGCTCTGCCCGCTTCCGGACCAAACGAATGCCATCTTCAAATGAAAATGATTCGATAGTTGCCAGGGCGGATAATTCGCCCAGGGAATGCCCGGCGAGACAGACAGGTTGAAGGTCCGGAACGGTGTCCTTCAAGACCTGGATTACAGCGATCGAATGGATAAAGACTGCTGGTTGTGTATTGATTGTGCAGTTGAGGTCGTGTACCGAACCTGACCACATGATTTGCGAAAATGGGAATCCAAGAATTGAATCCGCCTCCTCGAATGTCCGCATAGCCGCAGGATGCCAATTGGCCAGATCCTGTCCCATGCCGAGAAACTGGGATCCTTGACCGGGGAAGATAAAAGCGCAGGCCCTTCTGTCGATTGTCATGCCTATTTAAACACCAATGGGCCGTCTTTGTCACGGCCCGGTGATGTTGCTTCCGAAAATTTCCTCTTACTTTTTGTCGTCTTTCTTTTGCTCGATGACCTCGCGTCCCTTGTAGAAGCCACAGGTAGGACAAACCGTATGGGGCAGGATCATCGCTCCACAGTTCGTACATGATACTAAATTTGCGACCTGTAATGCGTCATGGGCTCTGCGACGATTACGACGGCCCTTCGATAGTTTTCGTTTTGGAAGAGGGGGCATTTCAATTACTCCTTGTGATTACAAATCCGGCAAAAGCGGGGTGATTATAGCGGTGATGCTTGGGTACGTCAAGTTAAACAGGCCAGGGGTTTCACTCCGCCTGCCGCAAGTATGCTTCCATAAATGAATCCAGGTCCCCATCCAATACAGATTGAACATTCCCTGTCTCGTGGTCGGTGCGATGATCTTTGACCATCTGGTATGGATGCATCACGTATGATCGGATCTGACTTCCCCACTCGGCTTTGGTGTACTCTCCGCGCAGGATTGCCACTTCCTCCTCCTGCTCGGCTTGTTTAAGTTCAAACAAACGCGATCTAAGGATCCGTAAAGCATACTCCCTGTTCTGGGACTGCGAACGCTCGTTTTGACAGGTAACTACCAATCCGGTGGGAATGTGCATGATCCGGACTGCAGTGGCGTTTTTCTGGACATTTTGACCTCCAGCGCCTGAGGAACGGAACACGTCCACGCGAATATCTGCCGAGTCAATCTGGACCTCAGGACTATCAAACGCGACCTGGGGGAGGACCTCAACCAATGCGAAGGATGTATGCCGACGGTGGGCGGAATCGAAGGGGGAGAGGCGTACCAATCTGTGAACTCCCTTCTCAGAACGCAGGTATCCAAAGACGTAGCGTCCATCGATCGCAATGGTTACCGACTTCACCCCCGCCTCCTCGCCTTCGGTAATATCTAAAACCTCGGCGTCAAAACCCCTTAGTTCAGCCCAGCGCAAGTACATGCGCATGAGCATGCTGGTCCAATCCTGCGAGTCGGTCCCGCCGGCCCCGGCATGGATGGCCAAAAAAGCATCTTCAGCATCATAAGTGCCGGAGAGCATCGCGGAGAACGAGCGTTTTTCCAACTCATCTTCGATCTGATCTACTTCTACATCGAGCTCGGTGCGGAGCGATTCGTCTTCCAGGCTGGAGAGTTCTATCGCATCGAGGATGCGTTTCTCATACTTTCTCCATGAAGAGACTTCCCTGCGCAAACGAGATGCGTGTTTACTGACCTGCTGTGCATGTGTGGGGTCATCCCAGAAGTTGGGATTACTGATTTCTTTTTCAAATCCGGCTAGTTTCTCTTCAATTGTCGCAAAGTCAAAGACGCTCCAATAGTTGGCTTAAGATTTCTCGGGCATAGGTTAGTCGATCGATCAGGTCTTGCATTCGTCCTCCATTTTTTATGCGGGACTCTCCAGCCCGGATAAGACACCTTCGATAAACGCATCTCGATCAAAGGGGACCAAGTCTTCCGCTTGCTCTCCGAGTCCGGCAAACAAGATTGGTAAGCCCAGCTCTTTCGAAATTGCGAAGGCCATGCCACCCCGGGCAGATGTGTCCAGTTTTGCGAGTATAACACCAGTCACGTGAACAGATTCCTTAAACGCCCGGGCTTGCAAAAGTGCATTTTGTCCCGTAGTTGCATCCATCACCAACCAAACGGCATGTGGAGCGCCTGGCAAGGCTTTCCCGGCTACACGATAGACTTTCTTCAATTCTTCCATCAAGTTGTAGCGTGTATGCAGGCGCCCAGCAGTATCCACCAAAACCAAATCATAACCCTTTGAGATCGCCGACCCGACCGCATCGAAAACGACCGCTCCAGGATCACCCCTGTATTGCCCTGAAAGAATTGGTAAATCCAGCCGTTCAGCCCAGACTTGCAGCTGGTCGATAGCCGCAGCCCGGAAAGTGTCCGCGCCGACCAAAAGCGGCCGCATCCCCATCTCTGCAAATCTAAGCCCCAACTTGGCAACTGTTGTTGTCTTACCAGAACCATTGACGCCGACCACAAGGACAATTGCAGGCTTCTCTAGAAAGATCACCTCCGGGGGAACTGTCAAGATCTCGCGCAGTTCAGCTTTTATGAGGTGCAATAATTCGTCCGTCCGGGTCAGGCCTCGCAAAAGAACTTCGCTCTTCATCGATTCAAGCAAGGAAAGTGTCGTCTCAAGTCCAAGATCGGCCTGGATCAGGACACTCTCCAATTCTTCCCAGGTCTCTGTTGTTATTTCTGAGGTTCCGAGCAAAGCCGCTAGACGACCAAATGCAACTCTGCTGGTCTTGGACAATCCCTCTTTCCAGCGGGAGAGAATCTCTGCCATAGCGGGGAGATTATATCATAGCGCTTTTATGTTATACTTTTCAAACCTTTTTTGCGGAGGAGTTGGTGATCGACGGCTGGGCGGAAGTAAATACCTCCTGGAAGGGAGAGATGGGCTTCGTTGGAGTAAATAGTGCTGGCGCAAAAGTCCACATGGGTACAGTGGATGGAGAATCCGGGATCGGTCCTATGCAGATGCTTCTGATGGGTTTAGCCGGTTGCGCGGGCATGGATATCGTATCCATAATGCAGAAGAAACGCGCCGATTTGACCGATTTCCAGGTTTCTGTAAGAGCCTTGCGAGCCGATGAATTTCCGATGATTTACACCGATATCCAGGTTGTTTATACCCTTTGGGGAAACGATCTGCAGCCAAAAGATATCGAACGGGCCATCCAGCTCTCCGAAGAGAAATATTGCTCAGTCGGGATCATGCTCGGAAAATCTTCCAGGATCACCTCGGGGTACCGCATCCTCAATCCAGGCGAAAAAGCGGAATAATATCAGGAGAGTAGAATGACTGTCGAACCCGTTCACGTTACAGATGCTACTTTTGACCAAGCAATTATCAAAAACACCCTCCCTGTTATTGTCGATTTCTGGGCTCCTTGGTGTGGACCATGCAAAATGGTAGCACCGATGCTGGATAAGATCGCAAAGGAACAGGCAGGCAAGTTGATTGTTGCAAAGGTAAACACAGATGAAAACTCAGAGTGGGCTACGAAGTTCGGCGTCCAAGGAATCCCCACAATGTTGTTCATCTTCAACGGGAAAGTTGTCCACCGTCAGGTCGGGGCGTTGCCGGAGAAAATGCTCCGCGAAGCGGTAACTCAATTTTTGGACGTTACATCCCACCCCGCCCAATAACCCACAGGGTAAACAGCATCTCGTAGGCTAAGCTCCGAGATGCTGTTTCTTTTTCTACTTCGCCATAGACAAGGTAGACCCGGGAACCTGATTATCCAGGGTTCCGATCTATCCTTGCCCCAAGCGCACGCAATTTTTCGTCTACACGCTCATAGCCCCGGTCGATCTGGCCAACATTACGGATGACCGAGTTTCCTTCTGCGGCAAGGGCAGCCAACAACAATGCCATCCCTGCCCGGATATCGGGGCTCTCCATTTTTTCCCCGTACAAGGTTGCTGGACCCGAGACGATACAACGGTGGGGGTCGCAGAGTACGATCTGGGCGCCCATCGAAACCAGTTTGTCGGTAAAGTACATTCGCCCTGGGTACATCCAATCATGAAAGAGCACGCTCCCCTTTGCTTGAGTTGCAACGGTTATTGCAATACTGATTAAATCCGTTGGGAAAGCAGGCCATACATTCGTCTTTATTTCTGGTAATGCACCCCCTACATCAGTCTCGATCGTTAACCTCTGTTCAGCAGGGACAATGACATCGTCTGCTTCAACGATCCATTCCAGCCCTAGACGTCGGAAAACCATCTGGATCATCTCAAGATATTTTGCTCCTGCATTGCGGATGCGCACCTCACCACCCGTCACTATCGCTGCGCCGACAAAGCTGATGACCTCGAGGTAATCCGGCCCGATCGTGAACTCGCCACCATGTAATTCATCGACACCGATAATTTCGAGCGTATTTGATCCGATACCGTTGATCTTGGACCCTAAACTGTTCAACATATGGCACAATTCTTGAACATGAGGCTCCGAAGCAGCATTCCGTAAAACCGTAGTTCCACGCGCCCGGACAGCAGCCATGATGGCATTCTCTGTGCCAGTGACGGATGCCTCGTCGAGCAGTATATTGGCTCCCAATAAGCCCTTCGCAGAAAACTCGATGACTCCTTTGCTGCGATCAAAAGACACGTTTGCTCCCATCGCCTGGAGGGCTAGAATGTGAGTATCCACCCTGCGTCGTCCGATCACGTCACCGCCGGGTGGTGGCAGACGTAATTGATTGGTTCGGGAGGTCATCGGCCCTGCCAGAAGGATGGAGGCCCGGATCCGCCGGCAAAGATCGGGGTCAAGGTCCACGGCGTAAAGTTTTTTGGAAATTAAGTTCCAAGAATTCTCTCCTAAGTCGGTACTTTCCACAGCAAGTCTTGCAACCAAGTTGCGCATGTCGATCACGTCACGGATTGAGGGGACATTATGCAAGATCACCGGTTCGCTGGTCAGCAACGTCGCGGCGAGGAT
>Ga0180007_10003804_pt1 | contig 16474 bp, 18 predicted proteins | sample MM_PC_MetaG_FD_121122 | JGI IMG/M metagenome (GOLD analysis project Ga0180007, IMG submission 121122) | Groundwater microbial communities from the Aspo Hard Rock Laboratory (HRL) deep subsurface site, Sweden - MM_PC_MetaG | ecosystem: Environmental > Aquatic > Deep subsurface > Groundwater... | reverse complement strand
GCAACACTTAAATTAGAAAAAAACAATTTTCTTTTCTTAACTGGAATAGAATAAACTCTAACCATTTTATTTATTCTTCTTTACAAATTTTTTCTTCATAACTTTTTTTGAAATTTTCTTTTTTTCAATTTTTTTTGAAACTTTTTTTGAAATTTTCTTCACTAAAGGTTTCTTTTTTAATTTTTTCTTTATTGGAATTTTTTTCATTTCTTTTTTCTTTGCTGTTAATTTCTTTTTCGCAAGTTTAATTTTATCTTGTTCTTTCTTATCCTTTTTAGCTTCTTTAACTTTCTTTTTTTCTATTTTTTCTTCTTCTTTTTCAATTTCTTCTTCAACAAGTTTTAACTGTCTTTTCCATTTTTCCAAATTCCTTTTATACTCTCTTAAAACTTTTACATTATCTTTTAATGTAAACAATGCTCCACATTCATCACAAGAAAAATCATGGAGCAAAGCATTTTCTTCATTAAATTCTATGTTACATCTTTCACAAACATAAAATCTTTTTGTTTCTCTGCTTCGAACTTGACTTTCAAATTGATTTATATTTTTTTCAAGAAGATTTTTTAAAAAATTCAATGATTTCAAAATTTCAATTTTCCAAAAATAAGTATACCACCCTTTTTTCTTATCTTTTTTTCTTATTGAAGAAACTAAACCAGAATCAGAAATTTTGTAAAGAATATTTCTTGTTTGATTTATAGTAATATCTAACTTTTTAGCGACGATAAACTCATTAACATACTTAACTCCATCAAGAAGTTCAACTATATCTTCTGCTGGTTTTCCAGCAACAATACCTAAAACCTCTTTAAGAAATTTATCTTGCATCTAAACAATAAAAAGAAATCAAATAAATACCTTTCGGTTTTGAAAATTTTTAGAAGGATTTTTAAACCTAAGTGATATTTTATATATATTAGAAAGTATATATACCAAAATGGGACTATTCAAAAAAAAAGAGGCAGAAAAAAAGGAAATTCCAAGATTACCAGAACTTCCTAGATTGCCTGAACTTCCAAGTTTTGGAAGGGGGCAAATTTCAGGTCCACCAAAATCAATTTCTCAATTACCAAGTTTTCCAAAAAGTTCTCTTGGTGAAAAATTTTCTCAAAATACAATAAAACATGCTATCTCTGGGAAAAAAGAAGGTGAAGAGGTTTTTAATGCAGATGACTTTGCAGAAGATGAATACGATGATATGCAAATGATGCCAAAACCTCTTAACAATTTGCCATTTGGGGAAGGACAAAAAATCGGAGGACCAATGACAATAAGAACAAAACCTTTCAACGAAGCAAGCCATTTAGAAAAATCAGAACCAATTTTTATAAGGATAGATAAATTTGAAGAAGCATTAGATGTTTTCAAAAAAATTCAAAGCCAAATTTCAGAAATTGAAAAAGATTTAAGCCATCTGAAAAAAATAAAAGAAGAAGAAGCAAAAGAATTAGATTCCTGGGAAAAAGAAGTTCAAGAAATAAAACAGCAAGTAGAAAAAATAGATTCTGAAATCTTTTCTAAGGTAGATTAAAATGACCAAAGAAAATTTAATTCATGTAAAAATTAACTATGAAGAAGCTGTTGATTCAAAAAAAGAAATCCTTTCTTTACAAATGAATCTTTTAAAAGTTTTAAGAGCAATAAAAAATTTTGGATACCTTAGGACAGACGAGTTAAATCAAAAAACAAACTTTTCCAAAAAAATAAAATCAATAAAATCAGACATAAGTAAAATACAAATTCTTCTTCCTAAATCAGAAGTTCCTGAAAAATATAAGAAAAAACCAGAAATTAAACACAGAGAAATAAAAGAAAAACTAATCGAAAAAAGAGAATCTGAAGATGATTTAGATATGCAACTTAGGGAAATTCAAGAAAAACTTCGGGCAATTGGGGGATAGTAAGAATTTTAAAAGTGAATTACTTATTCTAAAGAATGAACAGAAAACAATTAATAAAAAAATACTTAGAATTTTTTGAATCAAAAAAACATAAAGTTATTGCAAATTCTTCTTTAATTCCTGAAAACGACCCAACAGTATTGTTCACAACAGCAGGTATGCACCCCCTTGTCCCATATTTATTAGGAGAACCGCATCCACTTGGAAAAAGATTATGCAATGTTCAAAGGTGTATTAGAACACAAGACATCGACGCTATTGGAGATAATTATCATCACACTTTTTTTGAAATGCTCGGAAACTGGAGTTTAGGAGATTATTGGAAAAAAGAATCAATAAATTGGAGCTTGGATTTTTTAACAAAAGTTTTGAAAATTCAAAAAGAAAAAATTTCAGTTACTTGTTTTAAAGGAGATAATAAAATTCCAAAAGATTCTGAAGCTGAAAAAATTTGGAAAGATTTGGGAATCACCAAAATAAAATTCCTTGAAAAAAAAGACAATTGGTGGGGGCCTGCAGGAAATACAGGGCCTTGCGGACCAGACACTGAAATTTTTGTAAATGATGTTGAAATTTGGAACAATGTTTTCATGCAATATGAAAAAGATTCAAAAGGAAAGTATAACCTTGCAAAACAAAAAAACATTGACACTGGAATGGGCGTTGAAAGAACTGTCACAATGTTGCAAGGATATGACGATAATTATTTAACAGATTGTTTTAAATCATTAATTGAAAAAATTGAAAAAATTTCAGGCAAAAAATATGAACAAAACCAAAAAGAAATGCGGATAATTGCAGATCATCTTAAAGCAGCGGTTTTCATAATTGCAGAAGGAATCACTCCAGGAAACTCTGAACAAAGTTATGTTTTACGAAGATTAATTAGAAGAGCTGTATTTTATGGAGAAAAATTAGGTTTGCAAAATTTTACCAAAGAAATTTCAGAACAAGTTTTCAAAATCTATGACGATTATCCCGAGTTAAAATCAAACAAAAAAATAATTTTGCAAGAAATTGAAAAAGAAGAAGTTCGATTTGGATTAACTTTAGAAAATGGTTTAAACAAATTTAAAAAATGTGTAAAAGAAAACAAAAGTCTTTGCGGAAAAGAAGCATTCTTACTTTACCAAAGTTTTGGCTTTCCTGTTGAAATGATTATTGAAGAATGCAAAAAAAACAATATTAAATTTAATTTAAAAAATTTTGAAATTGAGCAAAAAAAACACCAAGAACTTTCTCGAACAGCAACAGCAGGAAAGTTTAAATCAGGTTTAGCAGATAATTCAGAAGCAACAACAAAACTTCACACAGCAGCACATCTTCTTTTAGCATCTTTAAGACAAATTTTAAAAAATGAAAATATAATGCAAAAAGGGAGCAACATCACAGCAGAAAGATTGAGATTAGATTTTTCTTTCCCAAGAAAACTTTCTGAAAAAGAAATTCAAGATATTGAAGATTTAGTAAATGCACAAGTTCAAAAATCTTGCGAAGTTGCCCGAGAAGAAATGTCGCCTGAACAAGCAAAAAACAAAGGTGCTCTCGGAGCTTTTGAAAAAAAATATGGAAAAAAAGTTTCAGTTTACAGCGTCGGAAATTTCAGCAAAGAAATCTGCGCAGGCCCACATGTAAAAAACACTTGCGAACTTGGACACTTTAAAATAATCAAAGAAGAAAGCAGTTCATCAGGTGTAAGAAGGATAAGAGCTGTTTTGGAGTGAAAAAAGCATAAAAAATCAATAAAAACATTTATGTATTTAATAATTAATAAATAAATTATGTGTTACAGCAAAGAAGTTCAACTGATTACTTCAATAATAATACTTGCATCTGCTTTGTTTTATTATTTTTATTATTCTAGGAAATATCAAAATTCTAAAATGAAATGGTTATCGCCTTTCTTAAAATCATCTATGTTGGTATTTCTTTTTATTGGATTACATCAATTTTTTGAATTTTTATCGCTTGTAACAAACAATGTATTAATTTATAAGGTGGGATTAATAATATCAATTTGTGCTGTTTATTTTCTGTTACGGTCTTTAGAAAATTTATCTAACAAAAAAATTCACAGTTGGATCGCAATAATACCTATTATATTTATTTCCCTACAAATAATATTTTCACCAATGAATTTTGCAGAAGCAAGTTTTTATCTAAAACATAATTCTGCATTTTTTTGGGCAGCAGCATGGTTGTTCTTATTCCTTTATTGGCACGTTTGCGCATTCAAAATATATTCTGAAATTAAAGATAATAAATCAAAAAAAACATTAATTATATATTTATTGACTATTGCAGATGTTTCGTTTATCCTTAGTGCGATTTTTGTTTTTGTTGGTTATTTCTTTTTTTCGGTTAATGTATGCACCGATTCCCCATCAATTTGGTGTACATTTTATGCCATACAATCATTTCTAATACCAATACTATTTTTTAGGTTGGGTAAATCATTTAACAGAAATAACAAACCGACAAAAATAACCACAAAACAAACAATTATTTATTTAATAATTTCTTTACTAATATTAATCCTTTTGATATTAACTCTGCCACTATTTAATTGTCTAACCTGGAAATTTATATTTCCTTAAAACTCTAAGAAAATCTCTTCTATCATCAACCTCAAATTTATTTAATCAATAAAACAATCTTCTAACTCTTCCCACCTCATCCTAACAAACTACATTCTCGTCATAATTCAAAATAATTAAGAATTATATGAAAGAATAATTACAATTCCAAACCATATCTTTGTTTTAAATTGTCAAGTTGAATTTTTTGTAAACGCGTCACCATTCCTGTATTTTCGATTGAAATTAAAATTTCAGCAAGATTATCAGCATCTTTGTAATCTCTAACTTTGTCAAGAGAATCTCCTTCTTGAATTAAATAAAATTCAGAATCAGAACTCAACTTCCCCCAATTTAAATAATAACCTTGATCATCTGAAATTATTGCAGGTCCTGTTGTTTCAACAAAACAATAACCTGTTTCATCCAAACTATATTCTGAAGGACATTTAATCCCAACAGCTTCATGATCTTCTTCAGGATAATAAAAAATTCCAACACCATAACCAAGTTCTTTTAACAAAAAGGAAAGCAGTTCGGACTTGCCTTCGCAAACACCTTGCATGTCATATAAAACCTCATATGGGTAACGTGAACGATTCACACCCAAGTCCCCACGAATTCCAACAGCCTTGTCCTCTGTTTCATTATATGGAATATTCTGCACCAAACTAATTGCAACTCTCGCTTGATTTTCCTTGCTCAAATCCAAATTCTGAATCTCTGTAACAAGAGACAAAAGAAATTCTCTTTGAACAGGCTCTTCAATATTTTTTAATTTAAAATCTAAACGAGAAGGAGTTTCACCATAATATGTAATTGAATTTGAAACATTTGAAATATAATCCACAACACCCTGATAAACAACAAATTCTATTTCATTTTCTTTTCCATTTAAAAAATATTTTAAAAAAATAGTTTTAGAATTTGTTTGATATTTTGAATAACAAAAATCTCCTTGAATTTCAAAATCATTTGGACACCCACAAAAAGAAGCTTTTGAAACAACCATTTCTTTTTCACAATAAAAAGGAGCATTTTCAGAACATTCTCCATACAAAGTTTCATTCCCACATTTCCTTTCTCTAAAAACAAAATAACTTCCAACACCTAAAACAATCACAACCAAAAGAATTCCACCAATTAACTTTTTGTTCATTCTAAATAAATTCCAGGACGACCAGGTTTAACTTTTTTAGATTTATTTTCAGGGTCATATTTTTCCTTGTCATTCACAGTAAAAACTTTAACATTTTCAATTCCTTTATACAATTCAACCTCATTAGGCAAAACATAAATATACACTTTTGCATTTTCCTTTCCAACAATTTTTTTAATATTCACAATGTCTGACTTCAACTTTTCAACAAGCTTTTCAGAATTTTCAAATTTCTTATCAATATTTTTCAAACTAAATTCTGGCCATTTTTCCAAACTAAGAAAAGTTTTATTTCCAAGTTTTTCCCAAAGTTCTTCTGTAATATGCGGGCAAATTGGATTTAATAATTGTAAAAATTTCTTAAAAACATCTTTGGAAACATTTTCTTTTTCAATTAAATCAAAAAGCTCACGAATTTCAATAGAAGCTTTTCTATATTCAAAAGTTTCAAAATATTTCTCAATATTTTCAATTGTTTTATTTAATTTAAATTCAACTTTATCAGAAGTTTTCCCAAACTTAACATCAACAAAATAATCGAAAATCTTGTTTATGAATCTCAAGCTCCCAACAATTCCTTTTTCATCCCAATTAATATCTTTATCTGGAGAAGCTAAACCACATAAAAAAAATCTTGCAGTATCTATTCCATAATCTTTTGAAACATCTTCAGGCAAAACAATAATTCCTTTTGACTTTGACATTTTTTGCCCACCTTCAGCATGAAGCATTCCTTGATGAAATAATTTTTTAGCAGGTTCTCTAAAATTCAACAAACCTAAATCAGCCAAAAACTTTGTATAAAACCTAAAATAAATTAAATGCATACAAGCATGTTCTGCACCTCCAATATAAACATCAATAGGACACCAATAATCTACTTTCTTTTTATCAAAAATTTTCTTAGAATTCTTTGGATCACAATATCTTAAAAAATACCACGACGAGTTTACAAAAGTATCCATTGTATCTGTTTCTCTTCGCGCTTTCCCACCGCACTTCGGACATTTTGTTTTTATCCAAACTTCATTTGTTTCCAAGGGATTTCCTTCCCCAAACTTAACTTTTTTAGGAAGTTCAATCGGCAAATCTTTTTCAGGAATTGGAACAACTCCTGGAGTAACCAATTCAACATCCCAAGCAATTAATCCCTTTTTCTCAATTCGATTTAAATAATCCTCTGTAAATTTATAACCTTCTTTCAACTCTTCTAAACTATTAATTTTCCTAAAAAATTTAGAAAGGAATTGTTTATCTTTAAATGAACTTTCTAAATTTTTGTAAATATTAACTCCAACAACTTCTAAGTATATAACTTCATTAGTAATCTTATTAACGCACTTCAAATAATCTCCTTTTTTTACACTTCCAAAATACCTTGATTTTTCTTCAGGATTCAATGCTCTTGTTTCAATTGTCTTTCCCCCGCTTTTCAGTCTAGAAAACATTTCTTGGTCATAAAAACTAAGTTCTAAAGATTTTTCTTCAATTTTCTTTTTACAAGAATCACAATAAACAACAGGAATCGGCGTTCCCCAATATCTCTGACGAGAAATTAACCAATCTCTTAATTTAAACTGAACAACTTTTCTTCCCAAATTTTTCTCAACCAAATATTTTGTAATTTCCTTTTTAGCTTTTTCATTTTCCATTCCATTAAATTTATCTGAGTTAATCAGCTTACCTTTTTCAGTATAAGCTCTTTTATCTGAAATTTTTCCTTCAATAACTTGCTTTATCTTAATCCCATACTTCTTTGCAAATTCAAAATCCCTTTGGTCATGTGCAGGAACAGCCATCACCATTCCAGAACCATAATCAGCGACGACAAAATTCCCGGCATAAACAGGAACCTTTTCTTTTGTCACAGGATTAATTGCATATGAACCTGTAAAAACACCTTCTTTGCCCATCTCTACCAAATCTTTCTCACTAATAGAACCAAGTTTCTGCAAAAATTTTTCAACTTCTTTTTTTTGTTCTTTTATAACTAAATCAAAAAGTTTTGGATGTTGTGCAGAAATCACCATAAATGTAACACCATAAAGGGTATCTGGACGAGTTGTGAAAATTGGCCACTTCCCACCATTAATCCCAAAATCAATTTCAGTTCCTTCACTTCGACCAATCCAATTTTTCTGCATTGCTTTTGTTCTGAAAGGCCAATCTAAATTATCAATTTCATCTAAAAGTTCGTCAGCATAATCTGTAATTTTCAAAAACCATTGTTCCAAAAACTTAACTTCAACTTCTGTTCCACATCTTTCGCATTTTCCTGTCTGAGCTTGCTCGTTCGCTAAAACAGTTTTACACGAAGGACACCAATTTACAGAAGCTTTTTTCTTATAAGCCAAACCTTTTTCAAACATCTTTAAAAAAATCCACTGATCCCATTTGTAATAATCTGGTTTTGATGTGTTAACAACCCTTGACCAATCATAACTTAATCCCAAAATCTTTTGTTGCTTCATAAAATTCGCAGTTGACTTTTTTGTATAATCTCCTGGATGAACTTTATCTTTAATTGCAGCGTTCTCTGCAGGCAAACCCAACGCATCATAACCCATTGGATGCAAAACATTAAATCCTTTCATAATTTTAAAACGCGCCAAAATATCTCCAATAGAATAATTCCAAGCATGGCCCATATGCAAACCAGAACCAGAAGGATAAGGAAACATTTCCAAAACATAAAACTTCTTTTTTCCTGAACCTTCCTTAACTTCAAAAACCTTTTTTTCTTCCCATTTTTTCTGCCACTTTGATTCAATAGCTTTAAAATTATATTTCATAGATTAACCAAAGAAAACATGTTTTAATAATTTGTTGTTAAAAGAAAAATTAAAACAAAACCCCATAAATTCTCAATAATTCTTCATTAATTTTATTATAATCAAAATTTAAAAATTCCTGATTTAATTCTTTATTCTTAGAAATCTTCTTAAAAAATTTGCCTGCCTCCATATTATATCTTACAATTAAGTCTGATTTTCTGACATTGAAAATAAAGTTTTTTAATTCACTTTTTTTACAAGGAACATTTCTTTTTAGTAAAAGAGAAATAGCTTTCTCTGTTATTTCTTGACCCACCTCATAAGGAAAACTATTTGTAGTTGAAAGACAAATTTTTTCTACAGATTTATCAAAACCTTCGTAGATTAATTTAAAAGGACTCTTTGACGGCAAATTAAAAAAACCTCTAAAATTAACAAATCTCGTGATAGGTTCAAAATTTTCCCCACTAAATCGATCAATTTAACTTCCATATTCTCTTAAAAAAATTAAACTTTATAAACTTTTTGTCCCGTTACTTTTATATAATTACCACAATCCAAAAGACCAACTTTTAAATATTATCTTTCCCTATATTAAACATGGGAAAAATAAAAGCCTACTTTTCAGGGAACATTGTGACAAGTAACACAGCTGAAGCTTATTCGCTTTGCAAAAAGTCAAGTTTTGGCGAACAAGACGAGGACAAAATAAGATATTCTTTACTAGAATCACTTTTCTTGGTTGAAACCAACAAAATAGAAATATTTTCTAAAAACCAAATATTATCAAAACAAGAACTATTAACAAAATTCAAAAAAATTGATAAAAAATTTTCATTAAAATATCCTGTTTTCAAAGACCTTCGGAAAAAAGGTTATGTGGTAAAAACAGCTTTGAAATTCGGTTCTGATTTCAGAGTTTATGAAAAAGGAGCAAAACCAGGAACAAAACATGCAAAATGGATTGTGTTTGTTGACAATGAATCAGAAAAATTAACTTGGCACGAATTTTCAGCAAAAAACCGAGTCGCACATTCAACACGAAAAAAACTCTTGCTCGCAATTGTAGATGAAGAAAACTCAGTAACTTACTATGAAGTTAGTTGGGTGAAAACATAACAATCTTTATAATATCTTTATTTTTCTATAAATTATGCCTCAACAAGATACCATTCCAACAAAAGAAAGAATTCTAGCAATTTTGCGAAGAAGAGGCCCGAGCTTGCCCGTGCATGTTGCAAGAGAAATGGAAATGAGCATGCTTTTCGCAGGAGCATTTTTATCAGAGCTTCTTTCTGAAAAAAAAATAAAAATAAGTTTTATGCGAGTCGGAAGTTCTCCACTTTATTTTATTGCAGGACAAGAACCTTCTTTAAAAAAATTTTCACAATATTTAGGAAGAAAAGAAAAAGAAGCTTACACTTTGTTAGAAACAAAAAAGTTCTTCAAAGACACTGAACAAGAACCTGCAATCCGCGTTGCATTGAGATCAATAAAAGATTTTGCAGTTCCTTTTAAAAAAAACGATGAAATCTATTGGAGATTTTTCACAGAACCAGAAGAAAACTTGGAAGCTCCTGAAAAACCAAAAATTACAAAGATAATTGAAAAACCAAAAGACTTGGAAATTCTTGAAAAACCTGCAGAAAAAAAGAAAAAAACAATAAAAACCAAAACAGTTTCAAAAAAAACAAATGAAAAGTTTTTTGAAAAAGTAAAAGATTTCTTATCTTCAAAGTCTATTGAAATTACAGACATAATAAATTTTAATAAAAACGAACTTATTCTAAAAGTTCTTGTAAAAAATAAACCAGAAATATTAATTGCATACAATAAAAAAAGAATCACCGAAACAGACATTGTAAAAGCACATCTCAAAGCTTCTGAATTTAGCTTAAGTTATGTGGTTCTTTCATTAGCAGAACCTGCAAAAAAATTAAAAACATTTCTTGAAGCAGCTCAAGCTCTTTCTGCAATAGGAAAAATAGAATAAAAATCTTTAAAAACTCTAAATCAAATTCTTTAACATGGGAAAAACAAAATCAAAACCAATAAGAAGATCTTCTTACACACTTATTAAAGAAGGAATCGAGTTTGAACAAAACTTTGAAAGAAACAAAAAAATTTTAGGAAACACCATGCCAAGCAAGAAACTAAGAAACAAAATGGCTGGCTTTTTAGTTCAAGCGAAAAAGCAAGAAAAGAAAAAACAAGAAATGTTAAAGAAATAATTCTTAACCTCAAAATTTTTAAACAAGCTATTTTTAGTAATTTAGTCTCTGTAGCTCAGTGTTAGAGCGCCGCTCTCATGAACCGAAGTTCGGTGAAGAACCGTTAGGTTGAGTGAGGCGGAGGCCGGGAGTTAAATTCTCCTCAGAGACATTAAACCTATCTAGAAACAACTTTTTCTCCATCCATTAACTTTAATCTTAAACCATCTCCTTTTTTTCTAGGAAGGACATGAACATGAAAATGCTTAACAACTTGCTGACCTGCTCCAAAATTATTATTAATAATATTAAATCCTTCTGCCTTATATTTTTCAATTAATTTTAAAGAAGTTTTCTTAATACAATCTAATAATTCTGTTCCTAAACTTGACGGCAAATCTAAAACAGTTTCAAAATGTTTTTTAGAAATAATTAAACTATGGCCTTCCACTTCAGGATGTGCATCAAATACCGAAATAAAATTATCATCCTCCCAAATCTTTTCACAAGGAACTTCTCCTTTCACAATTTTACAAAATACACAATCTTTTTCCATCTAAGAACTAATTAAAATTGTTTTAAAATTCTTTCTAAAAAATAAAAAGAACATGCAAACTCAATCTTCACAAAAAAAAGCGGGTTTAAATTAAAAACCCCTTTCAACAAAAATTAAAAAAATTATCCTGTTTTCAACAGATTAAAAAAACAACTATATAGTTATTTCTTTTTCTTTTTAACAGCTTTTTTCTTCACAACTTTCTTTTTAGCAGCTTTTTTCTTTGGCATTTGATTCACCTCGATTTTTAATTATTTATTTAAAGAAAGTAATGTTTAAAAACTCTTCGGTAAAAAAAATTTAAAAAGAGTTTTTTTTAAAATTTCTCCGTCGATAAAAAATAAATTAATTTAAAACCTTTCCAGCTTTCTCAAATTCTATTTTTTTATTAATTAATTTTTCCAAAACATTTTCTAATTCAGATATTTTTATTTTAATTTGCTTTGAAGTATCTCTATTTCTAATTGTAACTTCTTGTTTTTTCAAACTTTCTTCATCGACGGTAATACAGAATAAAGTTCCAATTTCATCATTTCTTGCATAACGCCTTCCAATACTTCCAGACTGATCATAAACAACATTCCATTTTTGTTTTAAATTATCAAATATATTTCTTGCAATTTTTTCCAAATCTTTTCTTTTCACAATTGGGAAAATAGCAACCTTAATTGGAGCAAGCAAAGAATCTAAAGATAAAACAAAATTTTCTTTTTCAGAATCTTTATAAAAAGCGTCGAAGAGAAAAACCAAAAATGCACGTTCAACACCTAAACTTGGTTCACAAATAACAAAAGGTAAAAACTTTTCTTTTGTTTCTTCATCAAAAACTTTTAAATCTTTTTTGGAAAATTTTTCATGCTGACTCAAATCATAATCAGAACGATCTGCAATCCCTTGTAATTCTTTCCATCCAAAAGGAAATTTAAATTCTAAATCCCAACAATCTGAAGAATAATGTGCAAGTTCATCTTTCTCATGTTGACGAATTCTAAAATTATTCGGATTTGCCCCAAGTTGTTTAAACCACAAAAATTCGTTTGCTAACCAATATGCATGCCAATCTTTTTTTATAATTCCCTTTTCTAAAGCAAGTTTAATTTTCATTTTAACAGCTTCTTTATTTTTTTCTTGATCTTCAGAAGAATAAACTAAAATTTCAACATTTGGAATCTTATAAACACATTTCTGATCTTTTTTAATAAAGTATTCGATTTCCATTTGTTCAAATTCCCTACACCTAAATAAAAAATCACGAGGCGCAATTTCATTTCGAAAAGCTTTTCCGATCTGCGCAATTCCAAAAGGAAGTTTCATTCTGGAATTTTCATAAACAGATTTAAAATTAGAAAAAATTAATTGAGCTGTTTCAGGACGAAGATAAGCAGTTCCAGTTGTTCCTACATTTGTTTCAAACATTAACTTAAAATCTTTTGCAGTTGATTCGTCATATTCCCCACCACATGGACATTTTACTTTTCCAAGTTCATTTTTATCAATCTTATTTGGCTTTTTACATTTTTTGCAAAGAACAAAAACATCACTAAAACTATCTACGTGGCCTGAAGCTTTCCAAACTTGGGGATGAGTTATAATACTTCCGTCGATTCCCACAATATCTTCTCTTTGTTTAACATGAAAATCCCACCAAGATTGTTTTAAATTGTTTTTCAGTTCAACGCCTAAAGGACCAAAATCCCAAAAACCAGCTAAGCCACCATAAATTTCTCCTGACTGATAAACAAAACCTTTTCGTTTACAAAAATTTGCAAGTTCTTCTACAGAAATATTTTGTTTTATTAATTTTCTAGAACTCGCCACTTTCTCATTTTGTTTAGGAATTTCATTTTTCATTTGCTTTATAATTTCTTTTGCTTTTATTTCAGCTTGCTTTTTGTCTTTCCCAAGATAACCAAGATTTTTACTTATTACTTTTGTGCCTTCCCTCACACTTTTCCGAAGATAATAATAATCTTTTCCATGAACTTTTTGCTTTACGATATAAGCCATTAATTACTAACTACAATTTAATATTTAAATGTTTGGTATGACTACAAATTAAAAATTATCTCACAAACTCCAAAATTTCAGGAATTTTATTAACTTTTTCAAAATGTCCTTTGTGTTCTTTAATTATTATTTTTGATCCTAAATTAGTTTTGAACTTTTCAACTTCATCTAAATGAACATAAGGATCGTCCTCAGAAAAAATAGATAAAAAATTATTACAATGATCTGAAATTCTTTCAAAGTGAATTTCTGAATTTACCCACGGGTGCGCAATTTTCATTTCTTCTTGATTAAGATTAATTAAATCAAACCAGCCCGCAACAAAAACGCATCCTGCAACTCTTTCGTGTTTATGCAATTTTTCCAAAAATCTCAAAATTGTTTGGCACCCAATACTATGCCCAATAAAATAAGTATGCTCATTAATTTCGTCAGGAGAAATTTTTTCTTCTAAATAGCCCACCCATTTTTCTATTTTAGGCTCATTTGTTTCAGGCATATCAAAAGCATAAACTTCAAAACCTTTTTTTTCTAACTCTGATTTTAACCAATCAAACCAACCTCCTTCTGAACTCCCACCCCATCCATGTATTAAATATACTTTCTTTTTCATTTTAAAAAAGCGGAGACCGGGACTCGAACCCGGGAAAATTCGGGCTGCAACCGAATGCAGTAGCCGCTGTGCCACCTCCGCATTTGTCATTTAAGACATGCCCTGGACAGGATTTGAACCTGCGACCTACTGCTTGCTTCTAAGCGCAGTTCTAATCAAGACCAAAACCTCGCTTCGAATAGAAGGCAGTCGCTCTATCCAGGCTGAGCTACCAGGGCTTATGTAAAATAACAAGAAATAATTATATTTAAAATGTTTCTATAAAGAAGATTCAAGTTTTTTTGCAATTTCTTCATCCTCAAAACTCAAGGGTTTTTTAAAAATTAATTGTTTACAAAAAATTTCTGGCTGAAGAACCATAACAAAACATCCAACTTTATTATAAAATCTTATTTTTTCCTCAAGAATTATTGCTTGGTAAGGTTCACCAGTATGATTACATCTATAATTTGCAGTTACCATTTCTTTTCCATTTATATCAACTAAATTATTTACCATATAAAAAGTCCTAGAAATCAGTTTTTATACCTTTCTAAATCTCAAAATTATCCAAGTCTTTTGCTAATTCAGAATTCTTAAAAACTTTTTGAGATTCATCTAAAATCTTTTTCAAATTCTTGTCATATCTCTGACTAATATGCGTTAAAATTAATTTATCAGATTTTGATTTCTTAGCAATTTCAGCAGCTTGCACAGAAGTCAAATGTAAATGTTCTTTTGCTTGGTTTTCCATTTCAGCCTCGTAACTTGCCTCACAAACTAATAAATCAGAATCTTTAACAAAAGGAACAATTCTTTTATTTAATCGAGTATCAAAAACAAAACTAACTTTTTTTCCTTTTTCTAAATAAGTTAAATCTTTTGCAAAATATTTTTTACCTTCATAAGAAATATTTTTCCCTGCTTTCAATTTTGAAATCAAAGGACTTGAAGGCACTTTGGATTTTTTCAATTTTTCTTTATTAATTCTAATTTGGTCTTTTTTAACAAAACAATAAGCATTTGTTGGAATCCCGTGCTCCATTTTCTCAGCTTCCAAATAAAATTCATCTGTTTCAAAAAACTTTCCAGAAATTTCTTTAACTTCGATTTGATATTTTCTCTCAAAATTAAACACTTTCAAAAGCTCTTTGACAAAAGTTTCTGTTCTTTTCGGACCATAAATTATTAATTTTTTATTATAACCGCTTAAAGCAAGAGTTGATAAAAATCCGGGCAAGCCAAAAATATGATCTCCGTGCCAATGAGTAATTAAAATTTTATCAACTTTACAAGGATTTAACTTTGCTTTTCTAAATTGCCTTTGCGTTCCTTCACCACAATCAATTAAAATATTTTCTCCCTTATATGTTAAAAGCACAGCTGTATGATTCCGACTCGCACTTGGAACTTGGTCAGCAGTTCCTAAAAAAGTTATTTTTATTGTCATAGAATTTTAAAGAAAAAAGAATTTATATAACTTGCCAAAGCAACAGCTACGAATTAGCATTAAGAATTCAGCCGAGCGAAACTTAATGGCAAAAACGCTTATTCTTTTTTCAATGTAGTAGAGGCAGGAGAAATAAAAATTATTGTATCTCCTCTTAAAAAAGTCAGTCCGATATTTCTTTTAACTTCATTGTCCTTCATTTCCTTAGTGTTATCTAACACCAAATTAATGTGGATGTCAAAAGCTAAAAGAGTTCCAACAATCTGTTTGTCACCTTTCAAATGGACCAAAACTTCTTTCCCCTTAGAATTGTTCAACAAATCTAAAGGCCTCTCAACTCCGTTAACCATATTTAGCAAACTCCAAAAGTGTTTTTAAATCTTTCTTTAAAATTACAAAACGAAGAATTTTTAAACGAAATTTCAATTGTTTAATCATGAGTACAATAAAAGGAAGAAAGATTTCAGGTGGAAAATACATAAAACGAAGAAAAAAGAAATCTTACGAAATAGCTGGGCAAAAAAGAATTGTCAAATTAGGGGAAGAAAAAAGAAAATCAAAAAAAACCGTTGGGGGAAACAAAAAAACTTTTTTACTCAAAGCAAAATTTGTAAACCTTTCAGAAAAGAATAAAAAACAAAAAAAAGTTGAAATAAAAAATGTTCTTGAAACACCTTCAAATCGTTTCTTAGCAAGACAAAATATAATCACAAAAGGAACAATTGTTGAGACAGAATTGGGAAAAGTTAAAATCACAAATAGGCCAAGCCAAGAAGGAACCTTAAACGGAATTCTAATAAAATAATTCTTAATTTTTACCACTCTAATAAAACCACAAAAAACAAAAGCTTTATATATAGGAAAGCTTTATAAAACCTAGTGTTAAATTTTAAAGTAATAAAAATTTCTTAAAATGACTTTCATAAAAAAATGCCCAGAATGCGGAGGAATAAACCTAACTTATGATTCCCATCTCGGAGAAGTCATTTGCAAAGATTGCGGACTTGTTGTAGAAGAAAAAATGGTCGACACTGGAATTGACCTTTCAGGAAAATTTGACAAAGGAGATAAAAAAGGTAGAGGCGGTGCACCAATTTCTATGCAAAAATTTGACAAAGGTTTAACAACAAATGTAGGAGAAATTTCAGATATTTACAAACTTGAACCAGGTCAAACAAGAAAATTCTTACGTTTAAAAAAATGGCAAGAAAGAGTTTCAACTTCAATTGAAAGAAACCTACGTCTT
>Ga0180007_10003803_pt1 | contig 16485 bp, 18 predicted proteins | sample MM_PC_MetaG_FD_121122 | JGI IMG/M metagenome (GOLD analysis project Ga0180007, IMG submission 121122) | Groundwater microbial communities from the Aspo Hard Rock Laboratory (HRL) deep subsurface site, Sweden - MM_PC_MetaG | ecosystem: Environmental > Aquatic > Deep subsurface > Groundwater... | reverse complement strand
GGCGCATATCCGTAATGATGTCCAAGTGTTCGATCAGGACCGGGCATTCCTGGATACAGGCGCCGCACGTGGTGCACGACCAGAGAACATCATCGCTGATGTCTTTCCCTACCAGAGGTTCTGCTGAATGGTCTTTATCGAGCAGGGTAGCGCCATCCCGGCGGAGAGCATCCCGCATGCTCAGAATCAACTGCTTCGGGCTGAGGGGGGTTCCAGCTGCATGGGCGGGGCAGGCGTCCTGGCAGCGACCGCACTCTGTACAGGCATCCCCATCCAGGAGCTGTTTCCAGGTCAGGTCACGCAGTGTGCTGACATAGACCTGCTCGCCTTTGGCATTTTCAGTGAGCGGGGCAAGTTCCCCAAACCCCCGGGTGGTCTGGGAGAAGAATGCATTCATCGGGCCAGTCAAGGTGTGCAGTAATGTGCCTGCCGGCAGTGTAACCAGGGTCGCCGCGATGGTGAACAGATGGAATCCCCACAGACCAAGGTGCCAGTTTATCAGGGTCGTATCGGATGCGCCAGTCGCCATCCATATCAGGGACAGCAACCATCCAGCGGGAGACCAGATCGCCCAGTCAGGTTGTTCCACAGCCAGGCGGAGTGATTCAACGATCAATCCACTGAGGACGATCACGGTGATCAACACAAGTGACAGGGTGAAACCGGGCTTCAAAGTCAGGTGGCTTGGTTTTTGGATAAAGCGGCGGTAAGCCGCCAGCCCTGCGCCGAAGAGGAAGAAAACTGTAAAAAGGTCAAGGACCAGTTTATAGAGCAGGTAAATATTTCCTTCGAGGAATTTATAGAAGTGGGAGTCGATGGTTGCCAGTGCTGTACCAAGGAAAAAGGCGAAGAATCCCCAGGCAAGGGCGACATGCATCACTCCTGGATAACGTTGCCTGAGCACCTTGGTTTGAATGATCCCATAGTTGATCAAACGACCCAGGCGGACATGCAATTTATCCCACCGTTTTTCCGGGCGACCCACCTGCCACCAAAGCCTGGCACTCAAGATAAACCGGACCAGTAAGATGAACGCAGACAGGAACATGACGGAGTACACCACCAAGTCTGGTGAAACCCATTCAGGAATTCCCCAATAGTCGAATCGCTCTGGCATAGGATGTCCCTTCCTCTAGTCCTTTATTAGCCCTTCGCCTGGCGTACCTGTTCAACCAGGTCCGGTAACAGGTCGAACATATTCTGTTCCGAGCCGTACTTTGCCAACGAGAAGATCGGGGCAGTCGGGTCGGTATTCACGGCGACGATCATTTCGGATCCAGTAATGGCCTCGACATGCTCGGGTGCGCCGCTGATCCCAAGGGCAAGATACAACTTGGGCTTGACCGCTTTTCCCGATTTTCCGATCAGGCGAGAGGCGGGCAGCCAACCCTGGTCAACGACCGGGCGTGACCCGGCGACAACGCCTCCCAATGCCTGGGCAAGCTCTTCCACGAGGGCGATGTTGTCCTGGTTTTGAACGCCCCGGCCGACCGAGATAATCACTGCCTCCTTGGAGATGTCGACATCGCCGGCCTCGGGTTCGATATAGTTTTTCAGGACAACCCGTAGCCCATCCAGGGCGGAAACGGGAACCGATGTGACGGTGGAGGGTTGGGCGGTCTGACCCTGCTCCGGTTTGTAGCCACCGGGGATCATGGTCACGAGCGATGATGGAGCAGGCAAGGCACCATCCGCCATGATCTTGCCACCGCAGATCTGGCTGACGAATTTCCCATCAGGTTCAAATGTGCTGCACGAGTTGACCAGTGGCAGGCTGAGCCGGACCGAGAGGGAGCTTGCCAGGTCCGCACCGATAGATGTGCTGCCAAATAGCACAGCGCGGGGTTGGTGCTCGGTGATGATCGGGGCCAGTGCTTTCTGGTAGGCTTCTGAAGTAAAGTCTGCCAGGGCGGGGCTATCGAGATAGAGGACTTCATCGGCGGCCAGGGATTTCGCCAGCGCCTGGGCGTTATGTCCACACAGGACTGCTTTGACTTTTCCACCTGAACCCTGGGATAAGACCCTGGCACCGGCGAGCATCACATAGGTTATATCGGCAACCTGCCCGCGGAGATGTTCTACGATTACATAGATATCTTGAGACATTGGGTACCTCCTTACAGCACACCGGCTTCTTTGAAGATTTCGATCAGTCTGGCAACGACGGCTTGGGGATCACCCTCGATCATCGTTGCCCTTCCGGCAGCTTCCGGAAGGTACATGCGCTCGACGGTCGGGCCACCAGCTGGATCCATTTCCCCGGCAGATTCTTCGTCGATGGAACCAGTCTTCATCGCCTGCCGCACCTTGCTGATGGCAACATAGCGGGGGGGGGCCTCGGCGGCCTGGATACCGAGCACAGCCGGCAAAGTGACTTCCATTTCAGCGAGCAGCCCTCCGGGATACTCTTTCTTGACCAGCGCTTTTCCGCCGGAAACGGACACGGCCGAGATATATCCGACATAAGGCATTCCCAGATGTTCTGCCAGCAACCCACCTACGGTTCCATCGAGATCATTGTGTGCCTGTACTCCTGTCAGGACTAGGTCAGGTTGGAGCGCATTGATAACGTCTTTTAGCCCGGATGTAAAAGCATGGTTGGGCATCCCAACGTTGAAATCTCCGGTGATTTTAATCAATCGATCTGCACCCTTGGCCGATGCTCCAAAGAGGACATCATCGATGCCATCTACATCCGGACCGACGACTGTCACCGTAGCGCCATCCTTTTCCTTCAGCAAGATAGCTTGTTCAATGGCATGGTCATCGAATTCACTTAGGATCAGGCGCATCCAGGCCGTATCGAGAGCATTTCCGCAGGTATCGATGGAGAGTTCTTCGACCAAATCTGGGACAAGCTTGATTGGGACTATTATGTTCATGGCTCTGCCCTTTCTAGAGTTCTATGGATTCGGCAAGGAGTTCGACAATGTCCTTCACCATCAATTGCCCGGCTTCCTTGACCATTTTCGAAGCGTCTTCGAACCTTGGCGGTTCATACGGGCAGGCGACAGCCAGGATTTCAGCTCCAGCAGTCACTGCTTCACGGACACGCCACTCGGAGAGGCGGACGTGGGCTTTTTCCCAGTGGAAACCGTCCATCCACATCCCGCCGCCACCCCCACCGCAACACAGACTGTTCGTGCGCGTATGTGCCATCTCGATGAGTTCCACTCCCGGGATAGCTGCGAGGAGCTCGCGGGGAGCATCGTAAACGCCATTCACACGACCCAGATAACATGGATCGTGGTAGGTCACCTTCGCCTTGACCTCACGCTTCAGGAGCGGCTTGAGCTGGTCAAGGCGTTCGTACAGGTATTCGGTCACATGCTTGACCGGGTAGGTAATCTCCAATGTTGGGTAAATGTTCTTCAAAGCGTTGTAAGCATGCGGATCGGTTGTGATGATTTCATTGAACTCGTACTTGCTAAATATCCGCCCGTTTTTCTCTGCCAGCATTTCAAATAACCCTCGCTCACCTGCCAGCCGCTGTGAGTCACCATCGCTATTCTCTTCCGGCCCCAAGATCCCAAAATCTACACCCAGGGCATTCAGGATCTTGGCCAGCGACTTGGCTGTCATCTGGACGCGGGGGTGATATGAGGGATAATCTCCAACGAACCACAGAACGTCGACCGGACGTTTGGCCAACCCCATGATTGCGACGGGGGGCTCGAGTCCGGTCGTCCACTCAGAGCGTTTGCGGGGTGATTCGCCCAATGGGTTGCCATAGCGTTGGGAATTTTCTAGAGCGCTTTGCAGTTCGGTTGGTACTTTTCCGGCCAGAAGAAGCTCTTCTTTTGTCCGGGTCATCAAGGCGGCGGTGATCGGTATCTTCGATGGACAGACCTGGGAACATGCATAACAGGAGACGCACATCCAGGGTGAATCCGTCTGTAAAACCTCATCATATACGTCAGCTCGCAAGGTGGTGATGATCAATCCCGGAGGATAGTCCATCAAATATCCAAAGGGACAGATCCCACTGCAGGAGCCGCACTGCAGGCATGTCCGGATTCGTTCCCCGTCTTCCATTTCTAAAAGGCTTGCGTAGAACTCCTTGGTAAACGATAAATTACCCGTGACTGCGGTTGATGTCATCACAGCCTCCTTTTGGCGATAGTCTGTGGAATGTATATTATTATATATATAAAGCGCAAAACTTGTGGTAAATTTCTCAATACATTTACCAGCAAGGACTCACCAAAATGATCAGATAACCTGATCTACTGCGATGCAAGCACTACTCGCGGGGCTAAGATTAGGCTGCATATAGTATCTTGTTTTTGTTTTTCTATCGCCAGTGGGATATATCATGCGTTCAGGCGATAAAAATCACAAGTAAATTTGATAAAATTACTCCAACAATATCCAGGTATAATTCTGCAATTCTGATACAGGAGACCATGATATGAATTTTGCAATGTGGCGAAAGGCTCTACAGATCATCCCATCGGTGACCAAGGAAGAGTGGGATGGCTTGGATATCATCTCGAAGTGGTTGATTGCCAGCCGGGCGGCTGTCCTGGTGATGACTTTCCTCTCGGCTGTCCTGGCGGGTTTGTTTGCCCTGCATGATGGGTTTTCCATAAACCCAATTGCTTGGCTTGTCTTGGCCATAGGCTTGGTCCTGGCGCATGCAGCGAATAATATTTTTAATGATTATACGGACTTTGTACGGGGTGTGGACAAAGATAATTATTTCCGTACGATGTACGGCCCACAACCGGTTGCCCATGGCTTATTGACCAAGCGTCAGCACCTGACCTATTTTGCTGTGACCGGACTCTTCGCGTTGATCTGTGGCCTGTTCCTGATCCTGACGAACGGTAACGACCAGACGATCTGGATCCTGCTTGGCCTTGGCACTTTCTTTGTCCTATTCTATACATGGCCGCTCAAGGGTCTGGCGATGGGCGAGATCGCGGTGCTTATTGTCTGGGGCCCGCTGATGATCGGTGGCGGGTATTACGTCCTTACCGGAAACTGGAACTGGAATGTAGTCTGGGCAAGCCTGCCATACGTCTTGGGTGTGACCACGGTCATCTTTGGCAAACACATCGACAAGGCCCTCATCGACAAGGCGAAGAAGATATATACCCTGCCCGTGGTCATCGGCGAGAAAGTTTCCCGCTACATGGTTCTGGCAATGATGGTTCTCCCATACCTCCTGGTTGCCGGGTTGGTGGCGACGCGGTACTTTACCCCAGTCATGCTACTTGTTTTCCTGGCGGTTCCCAATTTCCTGAAGATCTATCCTCAATTCCTGAAGCCGAAACCGGATACATGCCCCGAAGGATTCCCACAGGGACAGGGTGGTTGGCCACTATACTTTGCTCCACAGGCGTTTGTCAACAACCGGGGGTTTGGGATCTGGTTCATGTGTGGGTTGATCCTGGACGTGATCTTACGCCTGGTTTTCCCCGGCTTCTGGGTGATATAGAGTTTAAACGAGCCCGACAGTATCACTATCGGGCTCATCAACATTTGAAGGAGGACAACCTATGCGCCCCGAGTGGGATTCATATTTCATGAAGATCGCTAATGCTGTCTCCGAACGAAGCACCTGCGACCGGGCATATGTGGGCTGTGTGCTGGTGCTCGACAAGCGCATCCTGACAACAGGGTTCAACGGCTCCCCATCAGGGCAACCACATTGTGACGAAGAGGGACATCTCATGGTCGATGGTCATTGTGTGCGGACGATCCATGCTGAGACGAATGCCATCATCCAGGCAGCGCTGCATGGTGTCTCGACCAAAGGTTCCACCTGCTACGTTACCCACCTTCCGTGCATCAACTGCACGAAAGTATTGATCAATGCAGGTATTGTTCGCCTGGTGTATGGAACTGCCTATCGCGTGGATGAAAACGCAATGAACTTCCTGAAGAAAGCCAATATCGAGATATTCCAAAAAGACTTACCGGCAAGTCAGTTTTTGTCCAACTGATCCCACCAGGCTTGTACGCATCCGCAATCAGACTTCCCCCTTACCAAAAGAGGGGAAGTTTTTTGCCTGTTTTGAGAGTTTTTTAGGTGAAGTTGGTCAGCTCGCAGATTTCCATCCACATTGCGGTGTTTTCTAGGGAGCCGAATCCGAGTTGTCCTGCTGGTGTCCAGGCTGCGTACTGGTTGTCGATCCACAGGACCAACCCAAGAGGCCCCGCGGGGCTGACAGGGGTCTGGAGAATGGTCCGATTATCCACCTCGAAGGTGCAGGCATCTGCACGCCATGTAATCGAGTAGTTGTGCCACCGGGTGACATCAATCTTGATCGCAGCGCCATCCTGCCGGATGATTTTCTCGGTCAGCCTTCGCAGAGCTTGACTCACAGGCCGCAGGAGCAGTGAGGGCAGGCCGATGGCGAGGGGGGCAAGGAACGTAGTTGCAACGCGCGGCGACCGGATTGCCCCGGCAAAAAAACCAAATGCAGGGATGTCATCCCGTAAGGACAGATGGTTGGGGGGTGATGCATGGAAGAACCAGACAGCCTGGGGGAGAACCGGGACCCTTCCGGCAGTCGCGCCGAATCCCAGGGACAAGCCGAAAGGATCGTTCCACAGGCCAAAACCCCACGTCCCCGGCAGATCTGCAGCGGAGACACGGGCACGCAGGCTCAGGGTCTGTTCAGGTTGGTTTGGGAACTTACCCCGCGGCAGATGAGTATAGTCATCCAGTTGAGCCAGCCTGTAACTGCCGTGCTTTCCCTCCGGGAGGGTGAACTGCCAGCCGTCCTCAATGGGAGTTACCTGGCCTCGGGGAGTCAGTCTTCCGTCCATCTGTTCTATTATACGGGTATAATTGGCGTGCACGGAGGAATTATGGAAATCACTTGGTATGGGCATTCTTGTTTTCGTTTGACGGAGCGCGGTCTGGCGACGGTGGTTACTGATCCGTTTGACTCCGAAGTGGTGGGATATGAACCGCTCCGCCTCAAAGCGGATATCGTCACGGTCAGCCATGCTGCTCCCGGACACAGTTTCATCAACGGGGTCAAAGGGTACAGCCATGCGATCACGGGTCCGGGTGAATTTGAGATCGGGAGCGTTTTTGTTACCGGTGTGCAGACAGATGGTAATGGTAAGAAGGCAAGCGATAAACCCCGCAATACCCTCTACGTGTTTGACTATGACGGCATTACCGTGGCTCACCTTGGAGACCTGCGGGCGGTGCCAACACAAGCCGAGATCGAAGCGCTCGGATATGTGAATATCGCCCTTGTGCCGGTGGGCGGTGGGGGCGGACTGAACGCTGCCAAGGCAGCAGAAGTCATCAGCCTGCTGGAACCCAATATCGTCGTCCCAATGCATTACCACACGCCGTCGGTAAAGCTTGAACTGGATCGGCTGGAGAAATTCCAGAAGGAAATGGGTCTTCACGATGTCGAGACTCTTCCAAGCCTCAAGGTGACCAAGAGCAGCTTGCCCCAAGAAACCAAATTGATCGCCCTTCAATACCAACGTGGATGATCCAGGATGCCAGTTAAATTACTGATGACCTGGAATATCACCCCAGGCCGAGACCAGGAATACTTTGAGTTTGTGATCAGCGACTTCATCCCCGGCGTTCAGCGCTTGGGGTTGCACCCGATAGAAGCCTGGGTGACCGCCTTTGGGGATTATCCCCAGATCCAGGTCGCCATGCTTGTAGAAGACCTAAAAAATGCCCGGTTGATCCTTGATTCCAAGGGCTGGCAGGATTTAAGTGAGAAACTATTTGCCTTGGTGGAGAATTTTACCTATAAAGTCATTCCCGCCAAGGGGGGGTTCCAGTTCTAGAATCCGCACTCGCCGCTTCACAATCGACCTCCCTGAGAACGCGGATACAATCAGGCGTTCTCTTCTCTTTATGAGCAAACTCTCCGATCTTGTCTTGGACTGGTATTCCGACCAGGGACGTGCGTTCCCTTGGCGCGGCGTAACGGACCCTTATGCTGTCTGGGTCTCGGAGATCATGCTCCAGCAGACCCGCGTGGATACGGTCATTCCGTATTACCATCGCTGGATGGAACGATTCCCGGATCTGCAAGCCCTGGCAGAAGCACCGGAACAGGATGTCCTCTCCATCTGGGAGGGGCTTGGATACTACCGCAGGGCTCGCAACCTTCACCGGGCAGCGAATATCATCCTCAAGCAGTACGATGGCGTCATCCCGAACGATCTGCGTTCTTTGCAGAAACTTCCCGGGATCGGACGGTATACCGCTGCGGCAATCGCCTCCATCGCTTTCGCTCAAGATACTGCGGCACTGGATAGCAACATACGCAGGGTCTTGGCCCGCTTGTTTAATGTCGAGCAGCCTGCCGATTCTTCAGTTGGCGAAACGGCCCTTTGGAGCCTGGCCGAGAACCACCTACCGGCAGGGCGGGCGGGTGATTTCAACCAGGCCTTGATGGACCTGGGTGCGACCATCTGCCTGCCGCGCAAACCGGTCTGCCCGTCTTGCCCGGTCCGCACTCTTTGCGAAGCCCGCGCCCTTGGGGTCCAGGAAGAACGTCCAGTGTATAAACCCAAAGCAACCGTTCCCCACCTCGTGGTAACGGCCGCTATAATCCGTAGAAGCGACCGAATCCTGCTGGCGCGCCGTCCCCCCAACGGGTTGCTGGGCGGGATGTGGGAATTCCCCGGAGGCAAGGTCGAGCCGGGGGAGACACTGGAGGCTGCCCTGAAACGTGAGATCCAGGAGGAGCTTGATACAGGAATAGATGTGAGTACCCAAATCGGTGTTTTCCGGCATGCGTATACCCATTTCCGCATCACCCTGCATGCTTTTCTGTGTGGATTGTCGCAGGGGGAGCCGAAACCGATCGAAGCGGACGAACTGGCCTGGGTCGCCGTTCCGGACTTGATGAACTACCCGATGGGAAAAGTCGACCGGCTGATCGCCAGGAAATTGGTTCAGGCGGATGAAGCTGGAGAATGTGGTTTAATTAATCCAGGTGAATGATGGGTAACCAAGATTATTCAAGCGAGAGGCGACAGATGGTGGCGCAACAGATCACTGCTCGGGGCATCTGCGACTCGCGCCTGCTTGCCGTGATGGAGACAGTCCCCCGGCATCGTTTCGTCTCCCAGGATGAATTGCGTTGGGCGCATTCGGATGGCCCCCTGCCAATCGGCCATGGACAGACGATCTCACAACCGTATATTGTTGCGTTGATGACCGACCTGCTTCACCTGACCGGGGAGGAGAATGTGCTCGAAGTCGGCACCGGCTGCGGTTACCATGCAGCCGTCTTGAGCCAGATGGCGATGGATGTCCATACTGTCGAGATCATTGCCGCGCTGGCAGAACAAGCCACCAAAACCCTGGCAGACCTGGGCTACGACAATATCCATGTCCATCTGGGAGATGGGTCGAACGGTTGGCTGGAAGCTGCTCCCTATGACGCGATCATCGTCGCCGCGGCTGCACCACAGGTGCCAAAACCCCTGCTCGAACAACTTGCCGACGGCGGCAGGATGGTCTTGCCGGTCGGCAGCCGCGGCGTTCAAGAGTTGGAGGTCTGGCGCCGCGAAGGCGCTGCTTTTTCTCACCAGGCAAATATCCCAGTGGCATTCGTCCCGTTGCGAGGCAAATATGGCTGGAATTGAAGACCACCCGGATCGCTGGTGGGTTTATGCTGGTAGTGGCTCTTCACCCCATGAGCGGATGCGCAGCCCGGATCTGGGCAGTTGGAGCTGAACCATGGCGACATGGTGGCAACCTTTAATTTGGATCGTTGTAACGGAGAGAGGCTATGAATGTTCAGATGTTTGATCTGGGTGTATTGGGGATTGGCCTGGGCGGGACGGTCGGTGGGATATACATCCTTTACCTTGCCTATTTTAAACCTGCCACGTTCCCCAAGCCCGAACGGGCCAAGCGGGAAGGACTGATTGCCTTTATCGTTGGTCTGACCTTTGTGATTTTTTATTTCTTCAGGCCGTGGCAATAAGTATGCGAAGCCTCTGCCTGTATTACCCATCATAGCCGGTGGCTTGCCTTCCGGCATAGCGACGATCTTGAGGCCGGCATGCAGGTCCCGGCGGGGAGGATCGAGCAGGGTGAAGCCTTCTATCGAAGATCCTCCCGACCTGGACAGGAAAACGAGCGTTTCGTTGCAATGTATTTGGAAAAAATCAAGTTCGGGCGGAGATCTCCGCCCGAACGCTTATGTCTTGGTCAGCGATACATAGACCATTGGCCTTCTTTTGGTGTGTTTGTAAAGCAGGTTGCGGGCTGCATCGGTGATGACCTTCTCGTCGTCCAACCCGCCACCGTTGACCATGTCGGTGATCTTCTGGCGGATGGCATGGATGATTTCATCCGCCTCTTCGGGGGCGATAAACCCATGGGTGAATATCTCCGGTTCTCGCAACAACCGGCTGGTGTATTTGTCCAATGTTACCGCGATGAATACCACTCCCGCGCGGGCGAGTTGTTCCCGCTCGCGCATGATTTCCACATCGATCTCGCCGACCGTATCCCCCTCGACAAAAATATAACCACCGGGGATGCGCTCGCCCAGGGCGATGGAATCGCCGGTCACCTCGACAACCTGGCCATTTTCGACCACACAGATCTGCGTCTCAGGGATACCGACCAGGTTGGCCAGGATGGCATGCTGTTTCAGGTGATGCAGTTCGCCGTGGATGGGCATGAAGAACCTGGGCCGGACCAGGTTCAGGAGCAACTTCTGCTCTTCGGAACTTGCATGTCCGGAGACATGCACTGGAGCGACGGCTTCATGGACGACGTTGGCGCCCCGGCGTAGCAGCCGATTAATGGTCTTACTGATCGTCTCTTCGTTCCCGGGAATTGGGTGGGAGGAGAGCACGATGGTGTCATCCCGCTCCAGGGAGAAATGGCGGTTCCTGCCGGTGGAGAGCCGGCCGATGATCGAGGACGGTTCGCCCTGCGATCCGGTGCACATCAGGATGACATCCTTCCCGGGGAGGTGCAATGCCTCCTCCAGGCTGACCAGCGTCCCTTCAGGGATCTCAAGGTAACCCATCTTCTGGGCGATCTTGGCGTTATCAACCATACTCATGCCGACAAACGTCATCTTGCGGCCATGGCGCACTGCCGCATCTGCGACCTGCTGCATCCTGGAAATGAGCGAAGCGAACGTGGCAACGATGATCCGACCCGGCGCTGAGCGGAAAACTTCGTCCAGCGCAGGCCCGATGATCCGTTCCGAGGCCGTCCAGCCCGGGCGTTCAGAATTGGTCGAGTCCGATAGGAGAATGGTTACGCCACGCTGGGAGAACTCTGCCAGTTTGGCGAAATCGGTCGGCCAGTTATCCACGGGAGTCTGGTCGAATTTGTAGTCACCCGAGTGGACAACCAGGCCGATGGGGGTTGTGATGCCCAGGCCGACTGCATCCGGGATCGAGTGGCAGACGTGGAAGAATTCAACCTGGAACGGGCCTACCTGGAGAGTTTCGCCTGCTTGAACCGTGTGCAGGTCGGCCTTCTCCGCTGCGCCGTTGCGTGCCAGCTTGACCTCGATCAGGCCGCGGGTCAGGGGTGTGGCGTATACCGGTGCCTGGACATCGCGCAGCAGGTGGTGGATCGAGCCGATGTGGTCCTCGTGTCCATGGGTGATGATGATCGCGCAGACCTTATCGGCCCGCTCGCGCAGATACTGAAAGTCCGGGGTGATGTAATCCACGCCGAGCATGTCGTTATCCGGGAACATCAGTCCAGCGTCCACAACCAGGATCTGGTCACCATACTCATAGACCATCATGTTCTTGCCGACTTCCCCGAGTCCCCCCAATGGGATGATTCTTAATTTTGTTGCTTTTGACATACGTTATTCCTTATTTGGTTTTCCCGCCTCTCCGTCTTGTGTTCATAAAACATAAAAGACCCCCGAAGTCTTGCCGGGGTTAGATAGGCAGGTGGATTGTGAGCTTATAAACTGCCTTTGAAGGCAGATAAAGTCATAATAGGATTGGGAGTATAGCAGTGGATGACGATATTGTCAAATATAGATTCAGCAACCTCAAAGGCGCGAAGTTACCGCGATGTTTTATGCCGCTCCATCAGCATATTGTACTTCAACAAGCGGGTATCGATGGCCTGCCTGATTTTGGGACGGATGGTCTCATCGCTGCACAAGGATAACTCCTCTCGCAGGATGGTGATTTCCTTGAGGATTTCGGCCTCTTCAGGGAGGATGTCTGCGCTCTTCAAGACGGAATAGGCCAGGCGAACCTCCTCAGGAGTGTTGAAGTAATCGCTCAGATCAACGGGCTTGCCCTTGCCGGGCAGGTTGTCAAACTCGCCGCGCGCTATGGCTTCTTGGATGATTGCGTCGACTGCTTTGGATGGTGTCATCAGGTCCTCAGATTAAGCGAAAATTAGAATCCAGAGTCAAGGACAGATCAGATCGAGAGGATCACTCGCCAGACTCCATACCCGCTCGAACTCATGCAGATAAAGGGCTGCGATCTCTGGATTTTCGATGATGATCACATTTTCATTATTGTCTTCATCCGCGCTTGTCGAGAAGTTGAGTGACCCGGTGATCACGATGCGGTCGTCGATGATGATCAATTTATGGTGCATGAAACTGGAGTTGCCATCCAGACGGACCGGAACTCCGGAGCACCATAAGGTGCGTAATTCGGCATATTCTGTATCGCTGCCGACTCTCTCAAATATCCCGCTCACATCCACGCCAGCGCTTGCGCGGGTGCGCATGGCATCGGCGAGTGGATAATCCGTGAATGCAAAGGCCATGAAGCGGATGCTATCCTGGGCCTCCTGGATATAAGAGATGACGTAGCTCATGACGCCATCCTCGGGCGAGAACAGGACCTGGACCTGACTGCCGTTTACGTTGACAGACTGCTCCTCCACGCCAGATGGTGAGCGGGCATTAAAATTGCCGTTCCACATATCTTCCCACTGGCGCTCGTAGATTGCAGCGAGTTCCGGCGATTCGATGACAATCACATTGTTGTCCTGCTTGAAAATCCCGTTGATGGTGATATTTGTTGAACCAGTCCATACAACCCGACGGTCAAATATCCAGAATTTGTGATGCATCAAAGCACTCCGGCTATCGTCCCGAATTTCAATACTCGCATTCTGTAGCATGGCGAATTGGCCGTGCCCCTCCTCGAAATCCGACTCGAGTCCATGCTCATCATCGGTGATCCAACGCACATCAACGCCCCGTCTGCGGGCAGCGATCAGGGCATCGGCGACAGGTGTCAGGTCAAACTCGAATGAGGCGATGTGAATGCTCGTCTGAGCGACGTCAATCCAGGCAATCAATTTCTCCTCGATAGTCCCTGCCAATACTGCCGGGTCATTCAGTGCTAATGGGTCGGTAAAAAAGACATGCCACCAGTTCTGCCGCCCGATGGTAAATGGTGCTGGTAGTGTAGCAGTCGGTAATGATGTAGCTGTTGGAGTCGGTGCAGCGAAAATGCCAAGAGGATCATTCCCGGTTGCTAAGTAGATAGATGCAGCAACCAATAAGATCAAGAGGAAGATGAGCAATGTTCTTGACGACACAGGCGCCGTTCTTCGGTGGCGGGATGTTCTCGGCATTAACTTATCTCCTTACTATCCTTCATTTCCAAGCGAATCAGGCTGTGGATCGGAATCTGTGCCTGGCTCAAATAGGGCGCGAAGACTTTCGATGAATTTATGGGGAGGAACAGAGATGTTGGCGAGCAGGTTTTGCCGTGTTTCATCGTCTGGCGGCGTGAAATATGGTCCATATAATACGGCTGCCTGCTCCAGGATCCGGTCAAAGATTTCATTTTTCGCGGCTACCTCCAGCAAAGTTCCACCATTTACCAGCCTTGTTACCAGCCGCATCAGCATGCGTATGGCGCGCAGGCGAGGGTAGAGCGCCTCTTCGGCAGCATCGTCCTCCATTGACTCTGTCTCGTATGCGGCATTCTCTGCACGGGCAAGACCCCAGGAGAGAAGACTCTGAGCAGCCTCGGTCTCTAAGTCGGACATCAAAGCTTCGTTTCCCATCAGGCTTTCGGCTGCTCTGCGGACCCGTTTGCGTAACTCACTTTCCATAATAGAGGAACTCCTCCAGAACAATGTCGTTCGGGTTTTGCGACTTACTCAGCCGGTCAATGGTCAATGCGCTGAACTCTTCACCATCCATGGTTGGATTATAGCAATAAATTATACGTTTTCGCATATAATCAGTCTGAATTCAACCCAAAGGATTAGCGGAGATTCCGATGACCGAGTTGCTCTGCCATCAAGACAGTTACTTACAGGCTTTTGAAGGGACGGTTGCCAGGCTGGACGGGGATACCGGGGGGGTCATCCTGGACCGGACAGCGTTCTACCCTGGGGGTGGCGGCCAACCCTGGGATACTGGCACATTGGTCATCGATGGGAATGAATATGCCGTCACCCGGGTAAAAAAACTGGGCTCTGATGTCCTCCACTTCTTGGATGGTGAGAATATTCGCATAACACCAGGCGCCCGTGCACAGGGCAAGGTTGATTGGGAGCGCCGCTACGCCTTGATGCGGACCCATACCGCCTTACACATCCTGTGTGGCGTCGTCTTCCGGGATTACGGCGCCCTGGTCACCGGAGGTGAGATGGAACCACTCAAAGGCCGGATGGACTTTGAGTTCGAACGCTTACAGAAGGACCTGGTAGAAGAGATCGAGGCTGCGGCCAATCGCGAAGTCCATGCCGCTCGCGATGTCCGGACCAGCATTTTGCCCAGGGAAGAGGCCTTCCAGATCCCCGACCTCATCCGGACGAAGATCAACCTCCTGCCAGAGGGGATCAGCGAGGTCCGGACAGTGGAGATCATCGGTCTCGACCTGCAGGCCGATGGCGGGACACATGTCCGCAATACTGCGGAGGTTGGCCAGGTGCGGGTGATAGACTATAAAAGTAAAGGGGCAATCAATAAACGAATCTATTTGGAGGTAGCTAAATGAAGTATAAGAATCTTGGTAATACTGACCTGAAGGTATCGTCGCTTTGTCTGGGGTCGATGCAGTTCGGCTGGACAGCAGATGAAGCGCTTTCCCTGCGGATTCTGTCTGAGGCATATCACTCAGGGATCAATTTTATCGATACTGCTAATATTTATTCGCGTTGGGCTGAAGGGAACCCCGGGGGTGTTTCGGAACGGATTATCGGCAACTGGTTGAAGGAGAACAAGATTCCCCGTGAGAAGATTGTCCTGGCGACGAAGGTGCGCGGCAATATGGGCGCTGGCAAACAGGATGAAGGCTTATCGCGCCAGCATATCATGAAGGCTGTGGAAGACTCCCTGCGCAGGCTGCAAACTGATTACATCGACCTTTACCAGGCTCATTGGCCGGATGATGCCACCCCGATCGAAGAAACCTTATCTGCACTCGACGATCTAGTCAAGCAAGGGAAAGTCCGCTTCATCGGGGCCTCGAACTATCCGGCCTGGAAGCTGATGCAAGCCTTGTGGACGGCGGATAAGGCTGGCCTCGCCCGTTTCGATACGCTCCAACCGCACTTCAATCTCGTCCACCGGGAGGAGTTCGAGCGTGACCTGGCGGAGGTCTGCCATATTTATCAGATTGCGGTCATCCCATACAGCCCCCTCGCGGGCGGATTCCTGACAGGTAAGTACCAGCCCAACCTGTTACCGAACAGCGCCAGAGTCCCGGGTGTCAAACAATATTTTACCGAGCAAAACTGGGCACTTTTAGATCTGATGGCTGTGATTGCAAAGCGGAAAGGAGCCCATGTCTCCCAGATTGCCCTCGCATGGCTGATTTCCAACCCGCTTGTCGCCAGCCCCATCATCGGTGTCAATTCGGTCGAGCAATTGAAGGATAATCTTGGCGCGCTCAAGGTAACTCTGACCCAGGAAGAGGTGCACAAGTTGGATCAAGCCTCAAGATGGAGAGCAGCAGACTCTTGAAATTTCCCAGGGGTGCATTGCGCAATCGGATTTTCATAGCAGCCGACTTTGATCCACGTCAGAGTAAACCTGGCCCTGTGCATGGGAGTGCTCATCCGGTAGACTGTTTTCGTATTCAACGGGTTTCGTTTCAAACTTGGGTGTGTTACCCTCTTGGTCGCAATGATATACGTGCAATTGAAAAGTGGTAAAATGGTGCCCATGACGGCAAAAGTGATCCTCAACCCATACGCGAACCGTTGGATTGCACAGAAACGATGGCCGGAAGCGGAAGCCGCGCTTCGCAATGCAGGGGTGGAATTTGAACTAGAGGTATCCAAATTTGCAGGCCACATGATAGACCTCGCCGAACAGGCAGTCCGGGACGGATTTTCACCGATTATTGCCGCCGGTGGGGATGGAACGATCGGCGGGATCATCAATGGCATGTATCGGGCGAGCAAGGACCACGACCGGATCATGGTCCCGCTGGGGATCATCCCGCTGGGATCAGCCAACGATTTTGTCTATAACCTCGGCCTGCCGCTTGACCTGAAGTCCGCGGTAGATATCATCGCTGGCGGGAAGACCAAGCTGATCGACCTTG
>Ga0180007_10003802_pt1 | contig 16488 bp, 12 predicted proteins | sample MM_PC_MetaG_FD_121122 | JGI IMG/M metagenome (GOLD analysis project Ga0180007, IMG submission 121122) | Groundwater microbial communities from the Aspo Hard Rock Laboratory (HRL) deep subsurface site, Sweden - MM_PC_MetaG | ecosystem: Environmental > Aquatic > Deep subsurface > Groundwater... | reverse complement strand
TCACATATTGGCCAATTTCTGGTTTTTCAAACGATAGTTTGGCATACCTCGCGTCTTCTAAAGCTTTATTCAGTATCTTTTCAAGGTTAGTAATGCTGGTTTTCTTGAGTTGAAGGGATCTAGTATAGACAGGATTATCAAACTTTTTCATTTCTTCATCATGGACAACATTGGCAACTTCCATCGCCTCAATTAACTCAATATATTCTTGACCTTCCTTGTTTGATAAACAAAACTCTTTACGAAATTTTTCTAATAACTCCTTGTCTTTCTTTTCTTCCTCTTCTCGCTTTAGCTTTTGCTTACCCCAGTCTTCCACTTCTACATTTTTATACTTACATGAGGTACATTTTTCAGTAGTTGTTGAGATATTGTCCTTTTCTTTGTAAGTGGTCTTAATTTCTTTGCCACATTTAGGACATAAATTGGGTTTAGAGATATGTTCTTCACCATTTTCATATAAACCAAGCCGCTTTTTACATTTAGGGCATTCAAAAATGAAAAGCACCCGCATCAGTTTTTCTTCCGGCCAATCTTCGAGATGCTTGAAGTCTTCAGCGACCATTTTAGTTTTACATTTGGGACATGAAACATTGGAAGGTGGTGGAGTGTTATCAATTTTGTCTTGTCTAACTCGATCTCGTTCTACCCACTCGCCAATAGTCCCAGCTTTATTTCGGTATCGCTCACCCTTTTTAATCATCAACTCCTGACCAAGGTAGTGATTTAATCCTTTTTCTATTTCATCCGCTGGAATATCTTTTAACTTTGGGTCAGTGTCTTTTTTCTTGTAGAGATCTCGCCAAAATTTAATAACTTTTAAACATGCCTTAATAGTAAAAAGATCATAAAGATCTACATAATATCTTTCTTTTTTCAGGTAATTCATTGCAATTATTATAAACAAAAATGTAATTTGTCCAGGGATCAATAATAAAAAGTGACAAAGAAACAAAATGAATAAGATTGATGCTTAGGGATATTCCTTGACATTCAATATAGTATCTGCTACTATTTCCATAGTTTTATCTTTTTAAGATTAAGACAAGAATTCCAAACGGAATCTTAATAAATACACGGAAAAAAATTAAAGTTTTTGATGACGTGTGTTTTTTAGGATTCCGTTTTTTTATTATCAATTAATTATTGGATATATGAACAAAAATATACTAAAAATAACTCAAGCTGAAATAAATGATCTTCATTCTGCCACATACAATCCCCGTAAGTGGAGTCAGGACGCTATTCAACAATTAACTGAAAGTGTTAAGCGCTTTGGTTTAGTTGATCCAATTATTGTTAACTCTTCTCCCAATCACAAAAACACTATTATCGGAGGACACTTTCGTTGGGAGGTGGCAAAAAAATTAGGCTTTAAAACCGTACCAGTCGTATATGTTGATATTCCAGATTTAAAAAAGGAAAAAGAACTTAATCTTCGACTTAACAAAAACACTGGTGAATTTGATTGGGATTTACTTGCTAAGTTTGATGAATCATTTCTTGCCGATCTTGGTTTTTCAAGCGGAGAACTTGACAGCATTTTTGACGTTGATATTCCAGAAGAATTTGATCTCGAAAAAGAACTTAAAAAGCTAGATATTAAGAAGATCAGTGTCCAAAAGGACGACGTTTACGCTCTCGGTGATTCAAAGCTCATGTGCGGTGACTCCACTGTTGAAAGAGATATTTTGCAACTCATGAGTGGTGAAAAAGCTGATATGTGTTTTACTGACCCTCCTTACATACTCGATTACTTAAACGGCAAGAAAAAACATGGGAAAGCTGTGACTGGGTTTGGAGCTAAGCGAGACAGACGTTACTTAGAAACTGATGTTTTGCCTCCAGATTTCACTGAAAAGTGGATGGCGAATATCGCCAAAATTCAAAACGAACACTTCAGCATTATTGTGTATGAAAACTGGAAGAACATCAGGACTATTTGGGTAGAACTTGAGCAGTATTGGAAAGTAAAAAACATGATTGTGTGGCATCTTCCAAATAGGCATCAGGGATTTTCAGCTAAATACAAATTCTTTTCCAAACACGACATCGCGATGGTGGGTGCAACTCCAGACAAAGATATTGAATTTAATCTGGAAAAAGAAATCGATGGATTACAAGAAGAATATGAAACAGCTTTATTTGCTATTGCTGGTAAACCACATTGGGAGGGATATCAAAAAGGTAAGAAAAATCAACCAACTGACTTTATTGAGTATGTTGCCTCAGATGAAAAACATTCTGGACAGGGAGTAGTCTTTGGCACTAAACCGATAGAGATTCTAATCCCGTATATCAAAGTACTAACCAAACGTGGCGATTTAATCGTTGAACCATTTGGTGGGAGTGGAAGCACGTTAATTGCAGCAGAAAAGATGAAAAGGCGATGTTACATCATGGAAAAATCGCCAGTCTATACAGAAGTAATAATTAAGCGTTGGGAAAAATTAACCGGGCAGAAAGTTAAAAAAATCTATGGATAAAACTATTAAAAAACGCCAGGCAACCAACAAACGACAATTATTGGAGATTGTTAAAAAAACTCCAATTGTGCAAATAGCTTGCGAGAAAGCTGGTATAGGTCGAGCTACTTATTATCGCTGGCGTAAAGATGATCCTAAATTTGCTCAAGATGCAGATATGGCCTTAGAAGATGGAAATAAACTGATAAACGATATGGCCGAGTCACAGCTCATATCTGCTATTCGCGACAAAAATATGACATCCATAATTTACTGGTTAAATCACCACCATCCCGCATATGCCACAAAAATGGAAATAGTAGCTAAATTGAAAAGCAATAGTGAGCAATTAACACCTGAGCAAGAAACAATCGTCTTTAAAGCCCTAAAGTTAGCCTCTGTAATTACTAATAATTTACCAGCAGAGATTAAAGGAAAATAAATATGAACACTCAAACACTTTCTAAAAAAGAGTTAATTCAAATTAAACAAAAGCGATCCATTCGTCGAATGCTAGCCAAAAAAAGTCATTTTTGGTTTTTTTCGATATATCTTGGAAACTACATCACATACTCGTTTGCTCCACTTCACCACGAGATGTTTTCCATTACAGAGGATGAAAAAGCAAAAATTGCCGCAATAGTAGCGTTTCGTGGTTCAGGAAAGTCAACTTTAATGAGTCTCTCTTATCCTATTTGGGCGGTAATCGGAAAATTACAAAAGAAATTCGTTTTAATAGTTAATCAAACTCAGGCACAAGCAAGACTTACTTTAACTAATATCAAACACGAACTTGAATATAATGAACTTTTGAAAGCTGACATTGGTCCATTTGAAGAGACCAGCGACGAATGGGGTGCGACATCAATAGTTTTGTCAAACTTTGGTGCAAGAATAACAATTGCTTCAACAGAACAAAGTATTCGAGGAGTGAGACATGGTCAGCATCGTCCGGATTTAGTGATTTGTGATGATGTGGAGGACTTGGAACTAGTTAAAACTAAAGAAAATCGGGATAAGCTTTGGCGGTGGCTAATGGGCGAGGTAATTCCCATTGGCGATATGAATACAAAATACATATTTATTGGCAATATGCTTCATGAAGATTCATTTATGATGCGACTCAAACAAGGCATTTTAAATGGGACGATGAATGGAGAGTATAGAGAGTTTCCATTAATTGATGATAATCACAAATGTCTATGGCAAGCTAAGTTCCCAAGTGGAAAAGAAATTGAGGAATTGAAAAAGAAGGTTGCTAATGAAAGTGCCTGGTGCAGAGAGTATCTTTTGAAGATAATCTCTGATGAGGATCGTATTATTCGCAGGAGCGACATTCATTACTACGATGAACTTCCAGATCCTCAAAAATATCCTCCACGATTAATTGCCATTGGGACGGATTTAGCAATTTCATTAGGGAAAAATGCTGATTTTACTGCTTTTGTATTTGCCTATGTTATTAATTACGGTAAAGATCTAAAAGTTTACATTTTGCCCCAAATAGTTAATAAACGTCTATCTTTTACTGAAACAGTATCTGAATTGAAATTATTTGAAAATATGCTTTTTATTAGATTTAAAAGACACGCCAAAATCTATGTTGAAAAAATATCCTATCAAGAATCTCTTTCTCAACAATTGATAGTAGAAGGCTTATTTGCTGAAGCAGTGGCAATTGGAAATATGGACAAGAGGGCAAGACTAAGTCTTGCTTCACCTTACATAAGTTCTGGCAGAATTCTTTTTCCTAAACATGGAGCTGAAGATTTAATTAACCAACTGGTTAATTTTGGGATTGAAAAACATGATGATATGGGTGACGCTCTGACTATTATGATACTAAAAATTATTGAGGAGGATCACGCATCTTCTAGAAGTTTCCCAAAAGAATCTGAAGACAGTCCAATATATCGTGATTATGGCGATGGTTTAATTGATGTATCAAAACCATTTACAGCAGGAATAATGGACATGCAGTTTTAAAGAACGGGGAAAATGACCTTAATAGGAGACTGACCATCATAGCTTCCAACACTCTTTCCTTCTGTAGAAATGTATCCCACGCAATCGATTATTTGCAAGTCGTTCATTAATCTACAGCTATTTTCGCCTTTTTCATTATAGGAACATTTTTTAAGGCCTTCTAAAGTATGATCAAATCCAGAAATATTTGTGGTTACGTCTTTAGCTACAAACTCTCTTAATTCATCTGGTAAGATAGCTTTTTCAAAAACGTTGTTGTCAGACATCGATCCGGAGTATTCACTTCCATCACTATCTCTAAAATTACATTCATTAAATCCAAAATTTGTTATAAAAGGTTGCACGTCAATATTTTTTAAAGTTGCTTTATAAGTAAAACCATAATGATTGAGAGTTGGAGTAGTTTTAATTTCTATAGCGTAGAGTGGATTTTGTAACTCGGAATCTTTAATTGTTTCTTGATTATTTTCTTCTTGTCTTTCTCTAATTATCATTGTGGTAACTTTTTGACTATTTTTCTTCTTTTCCATAATAAGACCAACAATAATTGAAACGAAAATAATTACAAAAATACTTACTAGGATTAAAGGCTTTTTCATTATTTCCATGCTAACTTACAATTAGCATGAAATCAAGCATATTCCCAGGCTAAATGCTAACTGTGGCTAAGTGGACTATCCACTAGGATATTTCGACAATGCATGCATGAGGAAAAATGCTAAACTGCCAAGGGTTTTGGGCAAGAAAATTCAAAAACAGAGGAAATCTCTTAAATTAACCCAAGAAGACTTGGCTTATAAGGTTGGAATTAGTAGAGCTTACATGGGCTACATAGAACAAGGTAGAAACGCTCCCTCTTTAGAGGTGCTTGAAAAAATTGCTCGAATTCTGAAAATTTCCATAGATATCTCTTAGTATAGAAATTTCTCCCTGAATTTAGTATCCTATTGGTATCAATTGGTAGGTAAAATATTATGGAAGAACTATTAACGATTGGCGAAGCGGCTCAAATACTAAAGGTTCACCCGAACACGCTTAGGCTATGGGATAAAAATGGTGTTTTAAAGGCAATTCGGATTGGTGTAAAAAAGGTGAGAAGATATAAAAAAGAAGACCTAGAAAAGTTTATTAGTCACAAAAATGGTAATTAATTATGGTAAATAACAACCAAAACACCACAAAAGAACAAGAGCGTGCAGAACTGCATCGCGCTATATGGCAAATAGCAAATGATCTTCGCGGTAGTGTTGATGGCTGGGATTTTAAAACATATGTACTTGGAATGCTTTTTTATCGTTTCATTAGTGAAAATTTGACCAGCTATATCAATGCTGATGAACGTCGTTCAGGTAAAAAAGATTTTGACTATGCACTGATCTCTGATAAAGAAGCAGAATTTGGCAGAGCCGATACTGTAAAAGAGAAAGGCTTCTATATCTTACCTAGCGAACTGTTTGTTAATGTCTACAAGAAAGCAAAAAGCGACACGAATCTAAACGAAACATTATCGAAAGTTTTTAGTAACATTGAAAATTCGGCCAAAGGCTCAACAAGCGAAGATGATCTAAAGGGCTTATTTGTTGATCTTGACGTTAATTCAAGCAAGCTTGGAAATACAGTTGAGCATCGCAACCAAAAATTAGTCAAAATTGTTAAGGCAATAGGCAATCTTCGTTTAGGTAATTATTCTGATCACACAATCGATGCTTTCGGCGACGCATACGAGTTCTTGATGACCATGTATGCCTCGAACGCTGGCAAATCGGGAGGTGAGTTCTATACACCTCAAGAAGTTAGTGAACTCTTGGCAGAGATTACAACCGTTGGTAAAAAGGAAGTAAACAAAGTCTATGATCCAGCATGTGGTTCGGGGTCACTACTACTTAAGTTTGCTAAGGTTTTAGGCAAAGAAAACGTCAGACAAGGTTTTTTTGGCCAAGAAATCAACCTTACAACTTACAACTTATGTCGTATCAATATGTTCTTGCATGACATAAATTATAATAATTTTGATATTGCTCTTGGCGATACTCTTATTGACCCCAAACATTGGGATGATGAGCCATTTGATGCTATTGTTTCTAATCCTCCATATTCAATTAATTGGGATGGTGATGCCAATCCACTTCTTATCAACGACCCTCGCTTTTCTCCAGCAGGCGTACTAGCCCCAAAGAGTAAAGCTGACCTTGCTTTTACTATGCATATGCTCTCTTGGCTCTCGACCAGTGGGACTGCCGCAATTGTCGAATTCCCTGGAGTTTTATATCGTGGTGGTGCTGAGAAAAAAATTAGAAAATATCTAATTGAAAATAACTACGTAGACACTGTTATTCAGTTACCACCTGATTTATTTTTTGGAACAACTATAGCAACCTGTATTATTATTCTTAAAAAAAGCAAGAAAGATAACAAAACTTTCTTTATCGATGCGTCTGTTGAATTTGTACGAGGCGGAAATAAAAACAAGTTAAGTCAAAAAAATCGAAAGAAGATTTTGGATGCATATATTTCTCGTGAAGATATAAAGTACTTTGCTAAATTGGAAGATAACAAGGCAATTGCTGAAAATGAGTACAATATTGCAGTATCTAGTTATGTAGAGGCCGAAGACACTCGCGAAGTAGTTGACATCAAAGAACTCAATTCAAAGATCATAAAAATTATAGCAAGACAAAATGAGCTTAGAACTGCAATTGATGAAATAGTTGTAGATATTGAAGTAGAAAAATAAATTATATGTATATCTCAAAAATAAAACTACACAACTTCAAAGGATTTAGAAAAGATCACGAGATAATTTTTGATAAAGGGGTGAATTTTTTTGTTGGTGATAATAATTGTGGAAAATCAACAGTTTTTGAAGCGATTGATTTTATATGCACAAAAAAAGATAGGGATGAAGTTATCACCAAAACAGAAATTAATAAAGATGATTTTGTAGCCGTTGAAATTGAATTTAGAGGTGAAGATATCGGGTTTCTTGTTGAAACAGAGGCATTGAAAAAATATCAATCTTACCTTATAGATGAAAATGGTGAAAAAAGCTTGAGAGTATTACGCTCTAGCGAAGAAACAAAGATTACACAAAAGGGTAGGGAAAAAATTTTGTCTATTAAGAATGTTCGTCTGTTTAATTCTGAAACAAATCAATTTGAAAATCCTACTGGGATAGATAACACCATTACAGCACTTTTTGATGCACAGTTTGTTTGGGCTGATACAAATTCTGGTGACATTTCTGATTTTTCAAAAACAAAAATTAGTGGAAAGATAATTAATGCTGTAACAAAAGATTTTATTAATTCACCTACTTGGAATAAGTTTAAAAATACACACAAAGAAACCTTCGGGGAGGGTGAAAATAGTTTAGCCAAAACTCTGAAACCAATTGAACAAAAAATACAAAATATTTTAGCTGATCAATACGGAGAAACGGAAGTAAGATTTAATTTCTCCTTGCCAGAGATTGAGAGTTTTTTCAAAACAGGGAATATCGTTTTATCTGAGGATGGTATTGAAACCAAAAGCTCTGAAAAAGGAACGGGAATGCAACGCGCATTAGCTCTGGTGCTTATTCAAGTTTATGCTGATATTTCAACGAATGATGGTGATGAGGTTTCTAAACCAATAATATTTTTTATTGACGAACCAGAGACTTTTTTACACCCACAAGCTCAGAATAGATTACTAGAAGCACTTGAAAAAATATCCGTAGAGTCACAAATTTTTATAATTACGCACTCGCCATATTTATTGAGGAAATATAAAAAAGAGACACATTCGATGAAAATATTTTCAAAGAAGACTGGTTTAAACATAGTTGATGAAGGCAAAAAGTTTAATCTGTTTGGATCCTCGAGTCCTTCTTGGGGTGAGATTAACTACTATGCCTTTGGTGTTTTATTTGTCGAATTTCACAATGAACTTTATGGTTTTATTCAAGCAAAAGCAATTATAGAAGATGAAAAATATTATAAGCCAAAAGATTTTGATGAGTATCTTTTTGATAAGAGTAATAAAACTATTAAAATAAACCAAAAGTATAAACATTTAAAATCGGATAAATCTGTTATCGAGTATGACACTACACTACCCACAAAAATCAGAAATATTATTCATCATCCTGAAAATATGAATAACGCAAAATTTACAAACCAAGAGCTTAAAACCTCCATTGAGTCTTTAATACGATTATTAGCATGATAAATAAACATAGCAGAATTGGGAAATTGATTTCTAAGCTAAGCTCCAATGGTGTTGATTTTAAAAAACTGGGAGAGGTTTGCGAAATTTATGACGGTACTCACCAGACTCCAAAATATACAGATAACGGCATACGCTTTGTAAGCGTAGAAAATATTAAAGCATTATCTAAATCTAAAAAGTTTATATCACGTGCTGATTATGATAGATACTATAAAGTGAAGCCAAGATTAAATGATGTATTTATGACAAGAATTGGTTCGATTGGTGTTTGTACCGTAATAGAGTCTGAGGAAGAACTAGCATATTACGTTACGTTAACATTAATTAGACCGAATCTCACTAAAATATACAGTAAATATATAAAATATATCATTGAAAGCTCTTTGGGCCAAAAAGAATTAAGGAAAAGAACATTAGTAAACGCAACACCTATTAAAATTAACTTAGGAGAGATTGGGAAAATTGTTATTCCTATTCCCCCTCTTGAAATCCAAGAAGAAATTGTCAAAATCCTGGATAGTTTTACAGAGCTAGAAGCAGAACTAGAAGCAGGGCTAGAAGCAGAACTAGAAGCAAGAAAACAACAGTACAAATACTATTATAAAAAGCTTTTAAAAGCCAATGATAAATATAATAAAATAACATTGGGTGAGGTTGGAAAAGTCTCAATGTGTAAACGTATTTTTAAAAAAGAAACTTCGACAGTAGGTGATATTCCATTTTACAAAATTGGCACTTTTGGAAAAGAACCAAACGCATTTATCTCACAGGAAATTTATGAAGAATATCGTAAAAGATTTTCTTTTCCTAAAAAAGGTGATGTGCTCTTATCGGCATCTGGAACAATTGGAAGAAGAGTCATTTATAATGGTCAGCCAGCATATTTTCAAGACTCTAACATCATTTGGATTGATAACGACGAGAGTAAAGTTTTGAATAAATTTCTGTACTATTTTTACGCAACTGTAGAATGGAAAACTGAGGGTGGAGCGATTCAACGAATTTATAATAATAATATAAAGAAAATTAAAATACCCGTGCCACCTCTTGAGGAACAAAGGAGAATTGTATTAATTTTGGATAAATTTAGTGTATTGGTTAATAATATTTCTATTAGTTTGCCAGCGGAGCTTAATGCCCATAGGCAACAATATGAATATTATCGTAATAAGTTGCTAACATTTAAAGAATATGTCGGATAAACAAACATACTACAACATGGTCGCACGGAACCCGGAAAGCACCGTAGTGTCTCAATATGTTTGTGACTCAATTTTACGAGATTCTGGTTACCAAAGCGAAACTGACCTCGAGCGTGCTTTCATTAAACAACTTCAATTTCAAGCATATGAATACATTTCTATAAAATCAGAGCAAGACTTAATTGCTAATTTAAGACGACAGCTAGAGATGCTTAATAACTTTGCATTTACTGATAACGAATGGGATAGATTTTTCGTCAGCACCCTAGCCAACCCCAATCAAAGTATTGTCGAAAAAACAGTCACCATTCAAGAAGACTACATTAAAAATCTCACTCGTGATGACGGGTCAGTGAAGAATATTTACCTTATCAAAAAAGATAGTATTCACGATAACAATTTGCAGGTTATTAATCAGTATGCGACAGAAGACGGCAAGCGAGCTAATCGCTACGATGTAACTGTCTTAGTCAACGGACTTCCACTCGTCCATATTGAGTTAAAACGACGTGGGGTAGCCATTCAAGAGGCATTTAATCAGATCAATCGATATAATCGCGAAAGTTTCTGGGCTTCATCTGGACTTTTTGAATATGTTCAGATATTTATCATTTCAAATGGTACTCACACCAAATATTACAGCAACACTACCCGCGCACAGCACGTAAAAGATTCCAGTGGGGGTTCTGCAAAAGTAGGCAAACGAACCAGCAATAGCTTCGAATTCACTAGTTGGTGGGCAGATGCAACAAATCGCCCTATTACCGACCTGATGGATTTTACCAAAACCTTTTTTGCTAAGCACACCATTCTAAATATCCTTACTCGCTATTGTGTATTCACCACCGACAAGCTGTTATTGGTGATGCGCCCATATCAGATTGTTGCCACCGAGCGAATATTAAACAGAATTGAAGTAAGTACAAATTATAAAAAACTTGGAACAGTTGAGGCTGGTGGATATATTTGGCATACAACGGGATCAGGAAAAACCCTAACTAGCTTTAAAACAGCCCAACTAGTAAGTAAGCTAGCAGATATTGAAAAAGTGGTTTTTGTTGTTGACCGTAAAGATTTGGATTATCAGACAATGCGCGAATACGACAAATTCGCAGAAGGCTGTGCAAACAGTAATACAAGTACCGCAATACTTGCCGAGCAGCTGACTAAACCAAATGGAGCTACCTTAAAAAGTAAAAAGGAAAATCAACCGATTATTGTGACTACTATTCAGAAACTTGATCGTTTTATTGCACGGAATAGTGGTCATACTATTTTCAATGGCCATATCGTGCTTATTTTTGACGAATGCCATCGTTCTCAATTTGGCGACATGCACGCAGCCATAATTAAGGCTTTTAAGAACTATCATTTATTCGGATTTACTGGTACACCAATATTTGCTATCAATTCCTCATCTGGTGGTCGTCCAGACTTTAAAACAACACAACAAGCGTTTGGAGACAAACTCCATACCTACACAATAGTCGATGCTATTGCCGATAAAAACGTTTTGCCGTTTAAAGTTGATTATATTTCTACAGTTCGTGAAGCCGAAGATATTGAGGACAAAAAGGTTAATGATATTGATCGCGAAGCAATTTTGTCTGCTCCTGAAAGAATCTCAAATATCGTTAATTACATTAGGGAACACTTCGATCAAAAAACGAAAAGAAATAGCTATTACAAAATCAAGGATCGTCGATTGGCTGGTTTTAACTCTATATTTGCAGTTTCATCCATTGATGTAGCTAAAAAATACTACGCTGAGTTTAATAAACAACTCGAAGGCCTTTCAAGTGATAAGCAACTTAAAGTAGCAACTATTTATAGCTTTGGAGTCAATGATGAGGATCTGGATGGAATGATTGATGAGAACTCAGAGGATACTTCTGGACTTGATGTAAGTTCTCGCGACTTCTTGGAAAATGCGATTGCCGACTACAACAGAATGTTTGGCACTTCCTACGACACTTCATCAGACAAATTCCAGAATTATTACAAGGATGTAAGTGAACGGGTTAAAAATCGTGAAGTTGATATTTTAATCGTGGTCAATATGTTTTTGACTGGATTCGATGCCACGACCTTAAATACCCTCTGGGTTGATAAAAACTTAAGACTACATGGATTATTACAAGCTTTCTCACGTACAAACAGAATACTCAACAGCGTAAAAACATTCGGCAATATTATTTGTTTCCGTAATTTAGAAAAAGCTACCAATGAATCGATTGCCTTATTTGGTGATAAAGAAGCTAGTGGTATCGTACTTCTTAAGGCCTACAATGATTATTATTACGGATATAAAGATGGTGACAAGGAAGTCCGTGGCTATGAAAGTTTGGTCAAAGAATTACTCGAACGCTTCCCAGTTGGTGAAAGGATATTGGGAGAGCAGAATCAAAAAGAGTTCGTTAAGTTGTATGGAGCAATTTTGCGTGTTCTTAACATCCTAGCTACTTTTGATGAATTTGCAGGTAACGAAATGTTGAGCGACCGTGATGTACAGGATTACCACAGTGCATATATTGATATTTACAACGAATTCCGCAAAGGCAAAGAGGAAGAAAAAGAGAATGTAAACGATGATGTCGTTTTCGAGATGGAACTCATTAAGCAGGTTGATATCAATATTGATTTCATTCTCGGTTTGATTAAGAAATATCATGAAGATCACACCAATAACAAAGAGTTATTGCTCGATATCAATAAAGCCATAGATTCAAGTGTTGAGCTTCGCAACAAAAAGGACTTAATCAATCAATTTATAGCATCCTTGGATATTCACTCCGTCGTTGATGATGATTGGCAGAAATTTGTGGAAGGCAAGAAAGTCGAAGAACTTGAGACAATCATCGAAAGCGAAGGCTTGGATCACGATGCTACCTATGCATTTATTAAAAATGCATTCCGCAATGGCAGTGTGACAACAACAGGCACTGCCATCACAAAAATCCTACCACCTGTATCTCGTTTTTCCCCGACCGGTGAACGGACCAAGAAACGCGAAAGCGTTATTGATAAGTTAACAAGATTTTTTGAGAGGTTTTTTAATATTTCAGGTTAATAAGGATAATAATTATGAAAACAGTTAAAGTATCAATTCAAGACGAAAATACCCTAGTATTGCTCGAAGATGCTCGAAAAGGCGATCTTATTGACCTTAAATCAATACACGAGGCAGATATCGATAAAGCATCAATTGACAACCTTATTAAATCATTCAAAACAGAGGAATTTAACTCCCAACTTGAAACAGCAAAACGCAGTATCGAGAAGGAAAAAGAGCTTGAAGCAGAACTAAAAGCAAAAGATATTGTAGCTAAAGCGAAAGAAGCACTTACAAATAAAGATCAAGAAATAACTACTCTTAATACAAAACTTGAAAGCATTACTAAACAAATTGAGGCTGAATCTAAGGTTAAATCACTCGAAGAAAAACAAAAACTAGAAGAAGAATATCGCAAAAAACTGGGTGATAAAGAGCTGGAACTCCGAGAGATAAAACATCAAAAAGAATTAAACGAACAAAAGTATCAAGATCAGCTAAAAGCCAGCGAGACTGCACTTGTATCTCTCAAAGAGATGCGTTCTAGAATGAGCACCAAAATGATTGGTGAATCATTGGAGGTTCATTGTGAAAACGAATTCAATAAACTACGACCTATTGCCTTTCCTAAGGCTCAATTTGGCAAAGATAACCAAGTATCATCTTCAGGTTCTAAGGGAGATTATATATACAGAGAATATGATGATGAAGGAAACGAAATCATAACCATCATGTTTGAGATGAAGAACGAGGACAGCACAACAACCACAAAACGCAAAAACAAGGACTTTTTCAAAGAATTAGACAAAGATCGACTTGAAAAAAACTGTGAGTATGCAGTGCTAGTCAGCTTACTGGAAAAAGATAATGAATATTATGATGACATTGTTACTGTGTCTGATTATCCACATATGTATGCTATCCGACCCCAACATTTTATAACCATCATCGGTTTCTTGCGTCAAGGAAATCTTAAATCTCAAGAGTTGCAGCGGACTATTCAAACTCTCAAAAATCAAAACATCGATGTCACCAATTTCGAAGCTAACATCAATGCCTTTAAAGATGCTTTCTCAAGAAACTACGACTTAGCATCCGATCAATTTGGTAAAGCCATTGAAGAAATTGACAAAACTATTGATCATCTTAATAAAGTTAAAGAAAACTTATTGAAATCTGACAATAACTTGAGGTTAGCTAATAACAAAGCCTCGGAACTAACAGTAAAAAGACTAACGTCTAATAGTCCGAGCGTTGCGAAAGCATTCGAGGAAAGTGATGAACAGTAGCATGCGCTAGCTAACTCGAACTACTTGATTCTGATGGTATAGTTTATATAGATTATTTGATAAAGATCACCGAAGTCGAAACTGCCTTCTAATTATGGATAATTAGACTAGACATCCTCAAGATACAGCGGTACCTTGACCATTGGAATGGCAACGTACAACCAAAATACAACTATAGGTCCACCAAAAATTGAATACTGTCTCTATGCTCGCAAATCTTCTGAATCAGATGAACGGCAAACAATGTCGATTGGTTCACAAATTAAAGAAATGAAGGACTTGGCAGTAAGAGATAGAATAAATATTGTTCAAGTTAAGCAAGAAAGTCATTCAGCCAAAGACTCTGGAGCTAGACCAGTTTTTGTAGAGATGATGAATGAGATAAGAAGTGGTGAGTTTAATGGTATTTTAACTTGGGCACCAGATAGATTGAGCAGAAATGCTGGAGATTTGGGTGTGCTAGTTGATCTAATGGACAGAGGAAAACTTGAAGAAATAAAAACACCTTCTCAAATTTTCAGAAATACTCCCAATGAAAAATTTTTATTAATGATCCTTTGTTCACAGGCAAAGCTAGAAAATGACAATAAAGGAGTAAATGTTAAGCGAGGCTTAAGAGCAAAGTGTCAAATGGGTATTAGACCCAGTAAGGCTCCTCTTGGATACCTAAATGTTACCAAAGATAGACATATCTCTGAAATTATAGTTGATCCCGAACGAGGTCAGTTTGTTCAAGAAATATTTCTAAGAGTAGCTGAGAAAGGCCATAGCGGTAGAACTATTCAAAAATGGTTGAATAGAATTGGTTTTAAAACAAAATATGGCAATAAGTTGCCTTTATCAAAAGTTTACTCTACTCTTAAAAATCCATTCTATTATGGAGAATTTGAGTTTGGTGGCGAGTGGTACAAAGGTATCCATGAGCCACTTATTAATAAAGAGATCTTCGATAAGGCTCAAAAACAACTTTTAGTTCCTCCAAAAACCTGGAATAAGAAAAAGTTCCCATTCAAATCACTTTGTGTCTGCGGATCCTGTGGTAGTGGAGTCACAGCTGAAGTAAAGTATAAAAAACTGAAATATGGCAAATTTGCTAAATATATTTACTACCACTGTTGTCGATCAATAGACTATGACTGCGATGAACCCTATATTACTGAGGATGACTTAATTAAACAGTTAATTGCTCACATTAATGCCGGTAATATCAAAATCATCAAATCCAAAATAGCTAGAAAACTCAAAGATGATATTGAGAAATTTCACAACCTAAGATCAGTTGTTTTAAAACAAGAATATTTATCTGGCAATTTAGATGAGTTAGAAAATTCAGCAGTAAATGACAGCGATGAAGAGATGGCAGAAAATTATTTAAAACACATTCTAAAAGGTGGTTCTGCAGATGAGAGGCAAGAAGCGTTGGGGATGATTAAAACTAAGTTTGTACTCACTAAGCGGGAGTTGAAGCTGGCTTAAATGCTATTAAGAATCTATTGTCAGCTTTATTTTGATTTTCTTTGGATAAAGTTGAATACTTAGTTTTGTTACCTAAAAAATATTTATTCTCAAAACAACAGAATTGTTGTTCTATGGGCCAATGATATTCTGATTCTGGTTTTCCAGGTATAAATACACTAAATCCTGGATCTATCATTACAATATTTTTTTTAGAATTTTCATAAACTAATACAGCATGAGGATCGTTATTTGATGCAATAGTGCTAACTAATACACAACATCCATTTTTAGCTAACTTCTCTACATCTTTAGTAGAATATGGGGGTTCTATTGTGTTTTCAATTTTTTTAACCAAACATTCTTTCTTAGCACCTTTCCAAGATTCATCAGGATTTGGATCGACTATCAAATACTCATATTTTTGTTTATTTAACCATAAAATCATTTTAGGGAACTCTTTTTTTGCTCCACTAAGTCCAGTTTTGGTTAGAATAGTTTTACTAAAGATTCTCAACTCTGGATTAACATTGTTTTTATTATTTCTAAGACTTGGTTCAAATATTTGACAGCCTCCTAGGAAACAAGTTGCAGCACAGTTTCCTTGAGAGCGATACCCTTTTAATACTGGCGTTGTGATAAATTTACTCTGCATAATAGAAGTATTTATAACATGAAAAGAAGTCTCTATAGGCTTCAAAAGCAAAAAATCTCCAAATCGGAGATATTTAGCAAGCCACATCAATCTAAATCGATAGAATTAACGGGTCTATCAGAAATTTTTAATGTGTGTGACCCCACAGGGAATCTACGACTCGCCAACTTATACT
>Ga0180007_10003801_pt1 | contig 16490 bp, 13 predicted proteins | sample MM_PC_MetaG_FD_121122 | JGI IMG/M metagenome (GOLD analysis project Ga0180007, IMG submission 121122) | Groundwater microbial communities from the Aspo Hard Rock Laboratory (HRL) deep subsurface site, Sweden - MM_PC_MetaG | ecosystem: Environmental > Aquatic > Deep subsurface > Groundwater... | reverse complement strand
TGGGCCCGCGCGGAATCGAACCGCGTATCTCCTGCATTCCAACTTTTGGAAAAAGTTGGATCAAAACTTTTTCTTTAAGTTTTTGGTCTCGCTTTTGTTTTTCCAAAAGCGAGGATGTCAAGCAGGCATCTTAACCGTTGTCCTTCCAGTTGACTCATCTACCCCAGGGCTTTTCGGCATCGTTTTGCCATGAGTATGTAGAAATCAAAAGGATGGTGGACTACGAGCCCAAGAAATGTCTTGAGTTTCCAGTCTTGAGTTCTGTATTTCATGTGTTTTGACAAAATACTCCCACTGGAGCATTCTGGTATTCCAACTTGTATGTGGATAGGAATAAAAAACTAAGTATAGGATCGATTTTCAAATCACAAAACTCTGGACACAAAACACGAGACAACATTAGAAAGTATGGGTTCTTTCCCAGGTGCTGTCGGTTGGGGGCTGACCAATATCATAAAATGCTCGTTTTGCAAGAACGCGAACAGTATGCGATGGGTCATGTTCAGAAACATAATGCAAAGATAGTCTTGCAAGATATGCATCCTTATGATAGAGATATGCTCTAAGCTCTGTAATTGCCTGACGCCTTGTCATGACACTTTTACTTGATAATTTGAGTAGGATATTGTGTATTTCGTTTTGCATTGTTTGTTCAACCTCGCATTTGCATTTCTATGAATATATTAATTGTGGGTGGAAGTGTTTAAAAAGGTAGGTATTTAATAACGACCAACAAGACGACGTAATGGCCCACGCAGTTGTGCTTTTCTTTCATTGACATACTCGATATTTCTTGGCCCAAATGCTCTTTCGAATTTTTTTACATCCCTTATTCCGTTTGGCCTAAGTTCTGCTGCAATAGCAACACAATCAAGACAATTTGCAATTTGATCAGAATAAACTAACTGTTTTAATGCAAAATTAAACCGCTCGATTTCACCAAGCATAGTTGCTCGGGATTTGGTCCGATCAAAATTTGTAATAGATATAAAGGCACCAACCATAGTACAACATCCAGGACCTATTGAACCATCAGGAAAAAGCGTAAGTTCTTGAAGAAGCTCAAGACAACGGAAATGTTTATTGAGCTGCTGTGGACTATCAAAACCATGTGTAGGTGCATTTAGTGCCCAACTCCCAATTTGAGATTCGGTCCCAGTTCTAATACTAGCTAAAGAGGGAGATATTATTATTCGATTTCTAGCATCGGAAGCGAGATTAGCACCTATAAATGGGCGGAGAAATTCATTGACAAAATTATCTGGATCAATATGACAAATGAATGATACTATGGCTCCAGAACTGGTAGTAAACTCAAATGCACGCATCTGCATTTGTCTCGCTGCAGCTATGCGATTACTGCCATTTGCAACATTTGAATGATCATTCACACTAATAGTAATGCATGTTCTTTGCATTAGTGAGGTGTCCGCACCAATTTCTTGGACCATCCGTTGTTCTCGCGCGCTAATTGAGATCCCAGAGGTGGTTAAGACACATAATCGAGTATTAGGATATGACAAGATCAGATTCATATGATCTTGGAGATGCGGATCACAAAATGGTTCGCCAATTGTGAAAGTTATATTTCCAGCAGGTGGAATCATATCCAACCAACGCCTAAGGTTTTCAGTATCAGGCACCAGATCTGTTGGTGAAGCCAGAACACCACAATGATTGCAATGACGATTGCATCTTTCAGTTGCTAAAATACGAATATGTGGATCGGATAATGATGTTGTTGATGATTCTGGGATTTTCCTAAAAAAATCAGCCAGATTGATGAATCCTAGCTTATTGGCAGTAGATACGAAATCAATAAATGCGCTAGTAAGAGTAGGATCAGAGTAAATGAGTTGTAGAACAAGATTAAGATCTGGAGGACGTCCAGCTAAACTTTTAAAATAATTAACTATTGTTGATCCAGATTGCGTTAGTTTATCAAGTACATGACGAAAAAGGATTTGTTCTTCAGGTTTGGCAAGAACATAAATACCGCTTTTCCACATAGATAATCCGATAGCATCAAGACTTGGAGGAAGTATTAGAACAGGATGATCAAGAGAAGATGAATTAGTCTGTTTAGATACTTCATTAACAATATTAAGACAGTCGGTTCCAGTCATAATGGCAGGAATATAAACACGATCATATCCCTGAGAATCTGGTACAACAAACTCACCAGGATAAACGAACTTAACCAAAGGACTGCCAACACAGACCCTTAGAAATGTGATTATTTCTGAATTGAGATCACTGCCGCTAACGATGACATGCATAAGTGGTAATTAGAAGCAACATGTTTAAAAACAGAATATGCATCTGTTTGTAACATATAACAGATACGCCGTTGGTTTTAATTGGGTTCGCATACCAATAATTTACAATATAGGGACTGATTATATGGAATTCACAAGATCACCGATAATATGTTTATTAGCTCACGTCGATCATGGTAAAACAACGCTTCTTGACCGAATACGCGGAACTACAGTGGCAAAAAAAGAAGCAGGCGGAATAACACAAATGATTGGTGCAAGCTATGTGTCAAAAGAACATATCGACAGTATGGCAAGCGATATTGCAGAAAAAATGAAAATTAAACTCACAATTCCGGGATTGCTTTTCATAGATACCCCAGGTCATGAGGCATTCTCAAGCCTTAGAGACAGAGGAGGCGGACTTGCAGACCTAGTCATATTATTGGTAGATATAAACCAGGGGTTCCAGCCACAAACAGTTGAAAGCATCAAGATACTTAAGCAGCACAAAACTCCATTCATACTTGCTGCAAATAAAATCGATGCCTTATCAGGATGGAAAAGTCAGAAGACAATATCATTCCTTGAATCATACTCAAAACAACAAGAGTATGTCAGAGAACGACTTGATGAAAAACTATACGGATTGATGGGTAAGGCTTCGGAATATGGATTTGATACAGAGCGATTTGATAGAGTAACTGATTTCAGCAAACAGATTGCAATAGTACCTATCAGCGCAAAAACTGGTGAGGGAATTAGTGAACTGCTTATGCTTATAGGTGGCCTTAGCCAGAAATTTCTTGGAGCGCGACTCAAAATAGCTGATGATGGACGAGGTAAGGGCAGTGTAATAGAAGTAAAGGAAGAGAAAGGACTTGGAACTACAATAGATGTCATAGTGTATGATGGCATTATGCGCAAGAATGATGAGATTGCATACATGACTCAAAATGGAGTTAAAAAAACAAGGATACGTGGACTGTTCGAACCAAACGCCAACAAAGGCGGGAGTGAAAAATATGCGAATGTGGAGGAAGTGGTCGCTGCAGCAGGAGTAAAAATATCTGCACCAGATCTTGTGGGAGTGATACCCGGATCTCCACTGGTTGTTATAAAGGATTTTGAAACTGACAAAATGGAAATAGAAAAGCAATTCAAAAAAGTCATATTTGATAAGAGCGATGAAGCAGGTGTTGTTTTAAGGGCAGATAGTCTTGGATCTGTTGAGGCATTGCTCAGAATGCTTAAACAAGCGGATATAAAGGTCAGACATGCTTCTGTTGGAAATATTACACGCGGCGATGTGATATCTGCTTCAGTTGTTGCAAATGAGGATCGGTTCCTTGGCGTAGTCATGGGATTCAATGTTGATGTGCTTGAAGAGGCAGAGGAAGAAAGCAAGGATAAGAAAATTCAGATAATCAACAGAGATGTGATTTACAAAGTCCTTGAGGATTACCAACAATGGGTAAAGGATGAGAAAGAAAGAATAAAGAAAAACATAATGCAAACGCTTACATTCCCTGGAAAGGCAAAGATAGTTCCTGGATGTATTTTCAGAGTGTCAAAGCCAGCAATATTTGGGGTTGAAGTGGTTGGGGGGAAACTGAAAAAAGGTTGTAGGATTATGGATAGTAAAGGAGAAATTATCGGCGAAATAAGGGAGATGCAAAAAGAAAAGGAAAAAGTCGATGAAGCGAAACTCAGGGATGAGCTTGCGATCTCCTGTGAAGGGATACATATTGGCAAGAATGCTGATGAAAAAGATATTTTGTATACCTACATGACGCTTGATGAAATGAAAAAATGGGATGAACAAATCACGCTACTTGGAGATAATGATAAAGAAGTGTTTGAAGAAATAAAAAAGATATTGAAAAGATATTTTTAGTCAGTTTCTCCTGAACTGGATGGATCAGTAGCAGTATCAACACCATGAGTTTCTTTGTGTGCTTCTAGAAGCTGGATAACAGTTCCGGCTATTTCACTAGTTAATCCAACTAATCTTTGTTCAAGGATATGTTGCGCAATCAGTGTATATCGTATAAGCATTGCTTCAAGTTTTTCTTCTGAGATTTTTTTAACTGGGTTTAGAAAACTTGAAAAGGAGAATAGAGCGCATGCAGTGCCACCACCAATAAGAATTGCTGAGATGATTGGGGATGCCGAATGAACATAAATACCAAAAACAGCACCAAATAAAGAAATAACAATCACAGATTTATGAAATATTTCTTTTAAACCGCCAAGGATAGTAGATGGAATTTTTAGAATTGATCTTAATTTGTCAAGTTCTGGTTTCAATATGGCATTGATTTCTGCCAGTTGACCTTCAAGTCCTGATTGCTCTGTGGCAATTGCAAGTACTTGTGCATCGCGCTTTCGCCCGGCTTTTGAATGTATAGAAAGGCTCAAATCTTCTAGTGGTTCACGTTCTGCAACACAACGGACAATTTCTAAACCAAGTTCTTTTTTGACTTCAAGCATCCTAATTACACGACGTTGTTTATCTAACAACTGTAGGGTCTCCAAAAGTGTAGTAGAGAGTTCGTTTCTGCGTCTTATCAGTTCGGCATGACTACGTTTAGTAACGCCACCACTAGGTCCTTTTTCTAGGTCATTAGACGGCACAATAAAGAATAGTTCTTTTCTCGGAGCCATGAAAAGTCATTGTTGGCTAGTATTTTTAAAAGTGTCAGAAATAGGGATATGACGGGCATGTGGAAACAGACCCAGTATGTTACTTCCCGATAAGTTCCATAAATTTTTCCTTTTTGTTCTGGTAGCATTCATTACAGAAGACATAACTAACACCACTGAGACTTAGCCAATACTTGGCTTTGGCAGGGATTATTTCTTTATGGCATATGACACAGTTACGATTTCCTTCAAACATAACAAACCCTCCGTCAATTCATAATAAAAAAAGAAAAGAGAAAATATTAATAAATGTCATTTCACACCATCAGATTTTTATTGTGGCTTTGGTTTTTTTCCCATGTGTTTCGCCTCCGGCCCCGCGGGTGATCAGAATATGAAATCACTTCACGGTCATCAACGCTGAGAACCATCTAATATAAGCACTAATGGTGATTTATAACTAATTTTTCTCGTCTGTGAAAATTGCACGAGATAAAACAGATGTAAAAAAGCAATGGCAAAAGTATATAAACCATCAAAAGTAGGGATAAATAGATGAAAATGGAGATGCAATATCCAGATAGAAGTGTTATTTATGTGAATTGGTACATACTATTGACAGGTTGATAAAATGATAATCGGACTTACTGGTGAAAATTGCGCAGGAAAAGGAGTTGTTGCCGAGCACCTGCAAAAAAAAGGATTCTATTACCTTTCGCTTTCAGACGTGATACGGGAGGAATTGAAAAAAGAAGGGAAAGAGATTACAAGAGAAAATCTGATTGCCAGTGGGAATATACTCAGGGAAAAACTCGGTGCAGGTGCACTTGGAAGGATAACATCTGAAAAAATCCAGGATGACAAGAATTATGTCGTGGATTCCATAAGAAATCCGGCAGAAGTTGAAGAACTGCAAAAGCATAAGAGATTCGTGCTTATTTATGTTACTGCCCCACCTGAAATGAGGTTTGCAAGAATGAAGGCACGCCACCGCGAGAATGATGCCGAAACTTTAGAACAGTTCCTTGAATTTGAAAAAAAGGAAATGGAAAACAAGGACAAGACAAAGCAAAACCTGAAGGCAACATTCGCAATGGCAAAACAAAGATTAGTAAACGATGGCGAGCTCGAAGCGCTTTATGAAACCGCAGATAACGTAGTTGGTGATATGGCCAGCGGAATGCAATCTGACAGACCGGATTGGGATAGTTATTTCATGCAGATTGCAAAGGTGGTTGCATCAAGAAGCAACTGCGTAAAAAGAAAGGTCGCAGCAATAATAGTCAAAGATAAACGGATTATTTCAACTGGATATAATGGCACCCCACGTGGAACGCGGAACTGTAATGAAGGTGGATGTCCAAGATGCAATAATTTCGGCGAATCAGGAAAGAACCTTGAGGACTGCCTATGCAGCCATGGTGAGGAGAATGCGATTGTGCAGGCATCATACCATGGAATTGGCATAAAGGATTCAACAATATATACAACTTTTTCACCGTGCCTTATCTGCACAAAGATGATAATCAATGCAGGATTGAAAGAAGTGGTATACAATGTTGATTATCCGATAAATGAGGTGCCATTGAAACTGCTTAGGGAAGCAGGAGTGGAAGTAAGACAACATAGGGTTGAGTAGTGGAGATTATGGCAAAAAAACCAATGATGCCGAATGTGATGGGTTCTATGGCAGCCGTAATGGCGGCAGATATCATGCTAATACTTGGATTTGTTTTTCTTTTGTTGGGAGTGTCCAAATTTCTCAATGATTTTGTCGGAATTGAAGGTTCTGGAGAGGGGATAGTTGGTATCGGCTTGATGATAGTTAGTATCATAGTACTGGCACGCTCAAAAATGAGGGTTTCAATAAACCCGGTGCCACAAATGCCAATGGAACAGATGCCGCAGCAGCCAATAAAAGAGGCGCCTTCAGGATCTTATAGATAATCATGATGGCTAACGATAGGGGCCACGAAGAGACGGATGTTTTTCTACAATTAAACGAGCGAGTTCAGGATTTAATTTATTGAGTTCTGATAAGAGGGTAACCTGACTAGCTTGCGGATGAGTAGAAATTATAGAATATGCAGTATTGATATCAACTTCGCCGTAAACATGAGCTGTACGTGGCACCCAGGTTTGATATGTTTCGTATCTTCCTGTGGGTAGATACCTACCATCCATTAACTCCTCCTCATGAGTCTCGTAATAACCATCATCAACTTCTTTGCTACGGGGAATTAGAATATCCAGTGCTCTTGCGATTGCAAATGGAGGGGCATCGATACGAAACATGATCTCTCCTAAGATAGATTTATCACAAAAATGCAGAACAGATTCGATTACTGAGCGATCGGCAGTAATGATATCTGAAGGAGCGAGATTGATGGGTATGTTAAATTGCCCTAACAATACTCTTATTTCAATAGGTAAATTGTGGGTTGCCACTGCTTCGACCAATAAAGATTTGTCGAATCTTGACAATTTCAGCTTTGCTGGGTGCTGCCCTGATAATAAACGTCTTATGAGGTTTTCAGCTACGGTGTCACGTACGTCCACATCAGTACTATGTGAAAGGCAAGCCAATGTTCTCAGGTTTATGAGTGGGTCTTTGGCTTTCCCCAAGTCATCATCCAGCGGATTATGTATGCCAAAGAGCCTTCCATTTGAGAAATAACGTGCACGAAATTCCATTACTGCAGATTTTGCCATCAGATACACCCAAAATATATTTGTTGTAGAATATTTATAATGGTAGATCTGGGATTATTAGAAGAAATTTGTGCCGGCTAGGTAATTTTTAAGCACTTGTACATAGTATAACCTTGGCAACGACGATGACACCGTCCCAGCCTGAGCTGCAAAGCAATGAAGATAAGAGTAGCTTCTGAGTTGCCATTTCTGTTTCCAGCAACCGGCACATGGTTTCCAGTTTTCCTGGACAAATACTGGGTTTGGATATTGTGAAATTCTGTTTTGCATGTACTAAAGATTAGAGTTTTATTACCTTTGTAAGATATATTATTTGGGAGGTTTTACATATGAGATTAGTAGTTCAGGATGCTCCAGTGCTTAAATCAGCGATTGAATCCATTGTTTGTTTGGTTGAAGAGGGCCAGTTCGAGGTAAAAAAAGACGGATTATACTTAAAAGCAATGGACCCTTCACAGATATCAATGGTCTCGTTTAGAATGCCGAAGGAAGCATTTGTAGAATATGACGCTCCGGAAGAAATGACAATTGGCGTTGATATAGGCCAACTCTCTAATGTCCTTTCAAGAGGCAAAAAAGGGGAGAAAGCAGAACTTTCAATTGAAGACGGAAGACTAGTTATAAGGTTTTTCGGTCAGAAACACAAACGTACGTTTAAAGTACCTTTAATCGAAACTGGTGAACGATCACAAAAGGAGCCAGCAATAGAATTTAACAACTGGGCAACTATAAAGGCAGATGCATTGAAAGAAACACTCAAGGATGCGAAGCTAGTTAGCTCACACATACGATTACAGCTCACCCCAGATCTTTTTATCGTTGATGTCCGTGGAGAAAATGGGGATGTAAAGGCAGAGTTTGAAAAAGGTGGGGAGGAGTTAATGGAATTGAATACAAAAGAAGGATCAAAAGCGACTTTCCCACTACAATATCTTGAAGATATGGTAAAAGCAACTGCATCAGGAGCAGCAGTAAAGATAAATTTAGAGACAGATAGACCATTGAAACTTGAGTATAGTGTCGAGGGTGCAAAGGTGGTGTATTATCTAGCGCCAAGAATAGAAACCGATTAATAATGTGTGTATTTGACCTAAATAATAGATTACGATTTGTTACGCACATTTAAAAAGAGTTAGTGGCTTAAAATATATAATCGTAGTAATTAGTCTGTATGGCGATCGATATGAAAAAAATGGAGTATCTTGATTCACATAACTTTGTAGAAGTAGGAAGACAGGAGATCCTTGACGCTAGTAAGCATGATGAATATGAACTACCAGAATTTTCAAAAGAAGTACCTGTTTCGTCTAAGGTATCTGCAAAGAATGGCAAAACAATAATAGAATATAATTGGAAACGAAGCAAAACTCCAATCATAAGAATAGAAAAAATCGACTATAGAAGTGCAGAAGACCTTGAAGGCGTTTATAGGATCGCAGCAAGAGATGGGACAGATAGTGCATCATTTGTACACAACAATACTACTTACATCATCAGAAAAACAGTAAAGGAAATAGCAATGGCACTTTACAACGCATATGGAAAGATAAAAGGAGCTTTCGAAAGTATAGTAGGTTATATTAGAACAGTCTTGGGCAATGAATATGTTATATCAAAGGTAGACGGAGAAACATGGGCTTTTGATAGAAGAATATCAAGGGGAGGAATAAAATATCTTGATGCCGAATCCCTTGGCAGGAAAAGTAAAAGAAAACTTTGTGATATGATAGTAGAGAAGATATCAGAGATCCATGAGAACAGCCTTATTATGGGCAGATTTACGCTGAATAATATCCTAGTAGGGGAAAAGGATGTTAAGTTCACAGATCTTAGAAGATTGAGACTGTCAAGGAGAAAAAGTTTTGTCACTGATGAATTCATAGGAGTTCTTCAGTATCTATTTGGAGTTGGGATCGCATCTGCTGATGAAATTTACTTTTCAATAGCTCATTATGCGGCACAGAATGAAGAATCGTGCAATGATTGGTATGAGACTAAGACTGGCAAAAAAAACCCAGATTCGATGGAACTTGTACATACTATAGAAGAAGAAGTGTATAACTGATTATACAGTTGATTTGGATTTTTTGGTTTGCTAGGTATTTTTGAACATAGCAAATTTCAATTCTTTTTATTGGACTATAAAAAGTTAGCAGTTTTCATTGTACTATACAAAGTACGGTGAAATTTTTGAAAACAATTGACATGATATTTCATGTCAAAATTTGACATTAACATGTCAATCCACAGATTTCAATTCTTTTTTATTGGAGATTTTAGGTAGAGAGATATTTAAGTCCTGATGATCAGAGATTGGTTTGGTTTCATCGGATTTTTTCAGTTTTTTCAAAACCTTACTGCCCTGGGTTTTTTCATGTTGTTTCATAAGATAAAAACCTGACACAGCCAAAAGAACCAACGCAGTTAGACCTAGGAATAACAAATTATTCTGTGAACGGGGTTCGAACTCATCAAGTTCTTTTGCTATTGTGCTTCCTGCCCTCAGAGTATTTACATATTGACCGGCAGCAAGCATTTGTTTCATTGCAGAAATCTTGTCAGTAAAATCGATTTTGGATTTTTCATCAAGATCAGGTTGACTTACGAGATTCTCCATCAGAGATACTTTTGCTTCGGCCTCGCTTTTTAGGGAAATGAGAACCATTTGCAGCCTTGTTTGTGACTTATTCATTGAATTTAATTTTATCTCGAATATTTTCGGATCTTCATCAATGGCATTTTCGGCATCAGTAATTATTTTTTCGACTGATTTTTCACTTTCCGTAAAAAGACTGCTGTAATCGGTTCCCTTTGCTGCCGCAGCCTCACCCACATATATATCAAGGGTTTTTTCCAATTCAGTTTTCATGGTCTCGAAAGAGGATTTCATTGTGGTTTTTGTATCTTCATATAATGACTCCTGATCAGCTACGAGTGACCGCACATCATTCAATGCACCTATTGCTTCAACAGCATATTCAAGACGTTCGCCAGTTTCGAGTCTGTTTAGTGCAGATTCAAAAATGAGAAATTCATTTGGTGTATCTGAATTGCCGGCATCATAGAACCGTTCTTTGAGATCATTATATTGTTTATAAATGTCTTTTTTCAATGAAGTAAGTTCCTTACCAACCCAGTTTCCATCCACAGTTTCAAGCACGGCGATATTGCCGGTGAGATTTTCTGTTTTTGATTCTTCAGAAATTCTCTCGAGTTCTGCTGCCCGGGTAGTTAATTTATCTATGAATGGTGCCGAAATATTTGTTGCTACGAGACTATTTTGGATTTCGCTGAGCTCCCTATTAAGATCGATACTAAGTTCATTGTATTGTTTCTGAAGTTTTGTGACTTCTTTTTCTTCGGTTTTTAAAAGCGCTTTTGATTTCTCTATGAGTTCAAGTGCAGTGTTGTAATCACCAAGGGCCGCCGTTTCCTTGGCCTGCTCAAATAACGATCCAGATTCAATACTCATATTCGCAGATTCGAGTAGAGTAATCTGTTCAGATACAAATGATTGGGTATCTGCTACAGAATAAGAAGCCTTTAACACAGTGATTCGGCCTGCATCCAAACCATAAACTCTAGCAGTATATTGTGTTTCTGAAACCCGTTTTTTGTCTTTTATCTCTTCGCCCGTGGAGGCTGCGAGATTCATTGAAGACATGCGCGAATCGTTCAAACTGTCCAGAAAAACAATCACACGATTGAGATCAATATTTGGAGTTATCCGGATATCATACTCAATAATACTGTTTGTCCCCACACGATAAGACCGAATGTTTGTGATCTCCTCCAGATATGCACTGTCAATGATATGTTTTGAATATAACTCGTGTTTACCTGCTGAAAGTGCCCGTTGTTGTTCCGTACCATCAATAAGTGCACCATCATATTGTTTTGGAAGATATAACTGTGGAATATCAATATCAAGTGAAAATTTTATTGTCTCTTCTACGTGTGCAGCATCATTGCCAATCCCAAAGCTGTCCGAATCCTTATTCTCAGTATGTGCAATAATCGTCTGTTTTTCAAGAATCACTCTTTTTGTCTCGAATGGAACTACTGATGAAAATGTTAAGATTATTGAATTACCATCATCTGCAATTCTTAGATTTTCAATATCATCTTTACCTTGAATAATATCAGAATACAAAAACGGTACTTGTGCATCAAGAGAGATTTTCACGGGGATGTGTTGCCCACTATAATTAAGTTTATTAACAACGACTAGATCGAGTGTGATAGTTGCGGGCTTATCAAGCCAAACATCTGAGATCAGCAGATTGCCGTTGGTAGACATGGAATTTCCTATAATGCCTTCCATATACTGATCAAGTTCTGAAAGAATTGTTTGATAATTCTGTTTGAGTGTTTTTAGTTTTCCTATCGATTGAGGATAGACAATTAGATCATCCTGTATTATGCTATTTTCATATCTTTCGAGATCAGTGTAAAGATCAGCTGCAGACGGACCCGCAAATAAGAGTTTTTTATATGTTTCTTGCCTAAGCTCAAGTAATTCAATATCATATTTTGCCCTGGCTTTTAGGATTATATTTGAGACGCATGAATCGATTGCATCAGTGATTTGATATTGATTAAGCTTTTCCAGTAATGCCAAACTTTCTTTTTCACTGATAACATTTATTTCATCTTTCTCAGCATTATGGATCAGAAGCTCAAGCTGATCTATGGAAGATTTAATTGCAATTTCCTCCTCGTAGGTACGCTCTGACCGGGCTGCCCTTGCACTTGATGCGCATTTCGAATATGCCATAAATTTCTTGCCGATTGTTGATTCACTTTCCCCTTGTCTGCAATAGTTCTCGGCCTGCTCCAGCAAGGTGATTGTTTCTGAACTTTTAGCTGATGAATTTGTAAATTCTCTGGTAAGTTCAAGCTCGTTGTTGGCTTCAATAATCTTTTGGTTTAGTGCTTCCATGGCCAGATTCTCAAAAGATTGTATATCTTCAATCAGTAAATCATACCCCGAATCAACATCAAACATACCGATGATTGCTCCGGCCAGATAACCGCGCTGAAATGAGCGCTCACGCCCAAGCCTGGCACTATCAAAATCCAATGACAGTTGGTCGTCTCTTTGTTTTATCTGGCTGAAAAGATCCCCGATTGAACCAGGGGAATGTGCCTCAAATGCCGAGTATGATTCAGAGATAAGATCAAGATCATGAGATTCAAGTTCCTTGATTTCAGTTTTTGCAATTTTCCGTTTATCTTCAACAATTTTTTTTATCAGCAGAAACTGATCTTCGGCCCGGTTCTTTGAATTTTTTGCTTTTGAAGTAAGATCATTGAAAGATGAAACGATCGAATTCTCCCCCCAGACAATTGTCAGGATGCTGTTGACATTCGTAAGGCTTGGTGCAGGTCTGTTGAGCTGATAGTCAAGATTATCCGAATATTCCTGTAAAAGAGAGTATCTTCCGTAACGGTCATCGCTTATCCCGTATATTACAGAATCAAATGCTGAGGATATTTCAGCGCAGTTCTCGCTCCCAGCATAGGTGTAATTATAATCGCAAATTCCTGTAAATGAGAGGTCATCATAGGCTATTACAGCCCCTTCTACTGCATGATCTGCTTCTGTAATACTATATTCGATTGCTGACAAAGAATTGTCTACTGCCCATTTCCAGTTTGAACCATATGCCAAACAGCTTGGAATTTTAAGAAATTCCGATATCAGATCATACATTATTGAAAATGGTTGAAAAATGCCAAGACCCCATAAAGAGGATATGAGATTTGATTGTGTGCACACCTGCAGATTAAATTTTGCAGCAGCACGATAAGAAGAAGCCTGTGCAATTGAATCTGATACAGCTGGAGTTGAGTTTGTGAGTTTTACATGTTCTAGATCAATGGAATCAAGACTCTTATCTAATTCAGGAATGTTCCACCAAACCCCATTGCCCCAATAGTTCCAGATATATGGATTAGTGCTAACCCAGGTTTTATCATTCCAGGGTCTCTCAAAAGAGCCGGCAAAATGCACACTGCATAAAAAAAGCAAAAAAAGAAATAGAAAAAGCTTACTCATAACATCCCCCGAATACTTTGAAAAAGATATGGCTATCTATATGTTTTTGCAAAAAAAGTGTGGGAATCGAGTGCAGGGATTAGTATTTGATGTGGATGGCCACATTTGAATAATGATTTAAAATGAGTGTGTGGTAGATATACACATGAAATTTGTGGTTGGACTTATTATAATAATGTTTTTGGTATTTGGATGTGTAAATCCACAAACCAACGAGAGTGAACCAACGGTTTGGGAAGGAAACACTGGTGCCACTCCAGATGACCAGATACAGAATCAGCAACTCGAGATACAAAATATTGAATCCGAGACGCAGAACTCGCAACCCGAAACCGGAACCACGGAACCCGAAACGCAAAACATGACTCTTGAAAATGAAACGCAAAATTCGCTTCCAGAACCCGAAACCCATGACACAGGACTCGAAACCCAAAACCAAAGCAGAGATATACCAGTCAATGGAACCAATGAAACAGAATTGCAAACGATAACATTTCCGATTACAAATGAGAATGGCAGTCTCGTTGTATATTATTTCTACATGTCTTCATGCAGCGCATGCAAATCACTTGCACCAGATGTGGACAGGATTGAGAGTGAATATCCTGAAGCAGCATTCAAAAGATACGAAATAAGAACGCAGGGAACCAAAGAAATCTATGTTGCCTATGCAGAACAGTATAATTTGAGTACATCACAGAGATACGTACCTCAGGCACTTGTGAATAACACCATATTGACAGGAATTTTCGAGATTAATGAAACACTTGGTGGAATAATTGAAAATTATACTAATGCTCGCGTTTCCTAAATAGGCGTAAAAACTTGCGATAAACCGAACCCAGAGGAGAAGTCTCGAGTTCCATTTCTTTTGTTGCAAAATTCATGAACTCGCCTGGAGTCTCGCTACCTTTTGCCGATGCGTTCCAATCTTCGACAATCTCTGCATAGCGATCCCATTCCCACATATTTGATTCCATAATAGAATGCATGTGTTGTGCATAACGCGCACGCCTGAGGTTTTCTGTGGGGCAGCGCTTGTCATCACGCATTACGAGATGACCATCACGAAATGAATATGGATATGCAATGCAAATTGCTGGTTTGGATTTTTCAATCACGCATTTGAGCCGTGCAGTTTCATCAAGGAATATGCACGAGTTGTTTTCCCGCATCTGCATCACGAATTTGGCATATTTGCCCAATACCTGAAATTTGTATGCATCATCATCGGCAGCGTCAACCACCAGAAGAAAATCATCAGTACTCTTGTTTTCACGTAACATGATCCGCATTATATCATAACTACTTAGTTCCACAACAAGTTTACAACAAAGTCCTGGGCAACCGGTGCACATGTTGACAGTTCCGGGTTTTCTGTTTCCGGCTTCGTTCTTTTGGTTGCCTGGTGCAGTATGCCGATTGCCAGTTGCTCTTAATACCATAGAATATAAAATAATGGGCGATAACTTATAATTATTACTGAGTGGCTTTATGAAAATCACCCATTTCGATAAACAGCTTGGAGAAATGAAGATAAAGGTCGATACGCTCGATGACCTGTGGCACCTTGAAAAAGTGCTTGAGAGCGGTAACGAAGTCGAAGCACATAGCATGCGCACATACAAACTTAATGGTAAAGAAGAGAAGAAACATGTAAAAATAAAGATTAAGGCAGAACGGATAGAATTTGCCAAAACTGCAAACAGACTTAGAATTCTCGGTCCTATAATAGGCGGATCGCCAGAGGAATTTATACAACTTGGAAGATATCATACGATAGAGGTTGCAGAAGGTGACCAGATAAAGGTCACAAAACAATGGAAACATCATGAAATCAATAGACTAAAGGATGCAGAAAAAGAATCAAAAAAACCAAAAGTACGGATTATTGTACTGGATGATGAAAAAGCACTCACTGCAATGCTACGCACATATGGAGTTGAATACGGGCCAGAGTTCAGGAGCGGGGGAAGTAAGAAAGATGAACAGCATGAAAGAAAAAAGCTTGAATATTTTGGAAACATAATGGCAGAGGTAGAAAAACACCCGGAAAAATTCATAATCGCAGGACCAGGATTTACAAAAGATAATCTGAAATCATTTATTGCAAGCAGAAAACCAGAACTGATAGGTAGAATTATTTTTGAAAGTGTAAGCTATGCTGAAAGAAATGGAGTAGACGAATTGTTCAAACGTGGAGTGATTGAAAAGATAATGGGCGAAGAGCGTTTTGAAAAAGAGATGAAACTTGCAGAAGAACTGATAATGGAAATTTATAAGGATAAGGGAAATGCTGTTTATGGAATAGTAGAAGTGAAAAGGGCCGCAGAGGCATTTGCAATAAGTAAGTTACTTGTTTTAGATGAATACCTAAGGAATGACAAACAGGCAGAGGCAATTGTTGAACTTGCTGATAAGAACAAAGCAGATGTAGTGATATTTTCTTCGGAAGGCGATGCTGGTGCAAAACTGAAAGGATTTGGGAAGATTGCTGCTTTGTTGAGGTTCAAACTCCGTAATTGAATTTAATGTGTGACGCCAATCAAATATTTGTAGCCCGTCTTCTGTTACCGCCAGATTCTTCTTGTGGTTGAAGTGCACCTAATTGAGTAAGCTGACGAATAATGTTCGGATCGTTTCTCAAAAGCTCGATGCTTGCAGAAGCCATATTTCGTGGATTAAAATCGTTTGGTGTAATGGTTACCCGGGCCACATCCTGACCCTGCGGATCAACTATAATATAACTATCATGATCAGAAGAGAAGTCCATTTGACTCTCATAACCTTGCGGAAGATTATCCATAAGATTA
>Ga0180007_10003800_pt1 | contig 16491 bp, 18 predicted proteins | sample MM_PC_MetaG_FD_121122 | JGI IMG/M metagenome (GOLD analysis project Ga0180007, IMG submission 121122) | Groundwater microbial communities from the Aspo Hard Rock Laboratory (HRL) deep subsurface site, Sweden - MM_PC_MetaG | ecosystem: Environmental > Aquatic > Deep subsurface > Groundwater... | reverse complement strand
AGCAATTGCAAGCCTTATCGCTTATCTTATCTCCCAGCATCACGATGTCTGGGCATTTGAATTCTGGAAAAAAGTCTTCAAAGGAAAACACCTATGGATAAGAAACAACTTCTCAACAATGACCTCTCAGTTATTGGATAATATAATATTCACATGGATAGCCTTTGTAGGATTTTTCGGATTGTTCGGATGGACCCAGGTATTCACATGGGGCATAATAATCCAGATATTCTTAGTTTCTTATGCGATGAAATGGCTGGTTGCAGTGGTAGACACACCTTTTGTTTATTTGAGTAAAGTTATTAAGAAAAGATATCTCCCCAAAGATTGAATTTCTCTTAAGTGAATTTTGGTTAGAATGGCGTTTAATATACATGATATCCAATTAATGCTCGGAACATTTTGGGCTTAATATAAGCAGTATTCGTTTAGAGTTCTTACTGGAATTCGTGTTTGCAGAACTTGTTCATATACTTCTTGAGTCCACTGGAGTATTGAATGACCCATATTAAGGTCATTTTCACCCAGCATCAAACCCACCATCTTGGCAATGCATACATCTCTATTCCAACCACAAATATCAGCTTCATCAACTCCATCCTGCACCATCTTTTGTTTTCCATCATAAAATTGCATTGACATCACCCGTGGAGTCCTATAATCGATAGTAATAAGTTTACCATCTAAACTCTGAATAAATCTGGCAGGGCCCCCCCAATAAGGGGGGAATGTGTATGCATTTCCACCTTCATCGAGCGTAGTTTGAACTAAACCTTCAACAGCCTTTTCAAAACAGGGACCACCAGCTAAACCTACGCCTTCATTATCCATATGCATTAATATCAATCCTTTCATGTACACTCAAGAATTGAACTCCTTTTAAAAATATTGCCAAAAATTTTCCTCCGCTTTAACTCATAGGTTTAAGGTTCATCCTTATTTTATAATGTCAGAATTTAAACCTAATTCACCTCATTTCGTAGTCAGAAGAATATAAAGGGGTTTAACATCCGAATTCGTGCACCAATTAACAGAAACAATCAAAATTCACTTTGTTAAGAACCCAATAATCTCATCAAATCTATCTTTCTGAAGATCAACCCAGCCATTCCTTCTTCAGCTTCTTAAAAGAACCATCTTCAATTGAATCCCTGATCTTATCCATCAATCTAAGGATAAACTTCAAATTATGTATAGAAGCTAACCTAAAGTAAGTCAGCTCAGAGCTTCTAAATAAATGCCGTAAATAAGCTCGTGTATGATTCTTGCACGCATAACAATCACATGTTTTATCAATTGGCCCAGCATCCTCTTCAAACTTCTTGTTCTCAATATTAATCCTAAACTTATTCTTAGCAGTTCCTCCGGCAGCAGGAGAAATATACAGATGCCCTCTCCTAGCCCAGCGAGTAGGGGCAACACAGTCAAACATATCTATGCCTCTGGAAACAGCCTCAAACAGATCCTCAACAGCCCCTATGCCCAATAAATGCCTTGGCTTTCCAGAAGGCAGCAAAGGAATAGTCCAGTCTAAGATCTTATGCATATCATCTTTAGATTTCCCCAAACTGCCTCCAATTCCAAAACCATCAAACTTAAGCTTGCCGATAAACTTAGCTGATTTAATCCTTAGATCTTTATACTCTCCGCCTTGCACAATTCCAAAAAGCGCCTGTTTCTTATCATAAACCTTCAGACACTCCAAAGCCCATTTATGCGTCCTTTCCAAAGCAATCGAAGTATACTTCTTATCCGAAAGAGGAGATGTACATTCATCAAAAGCAAATATTATATCAGAACCCAGATTTGATTGTATCTGCATGGATTTCAAGGGAGTTAACTCAACCTTATCTCCATTAACAGGATCTCTAAACTTAACTCCTTTATCATCAACATGCGCAAACTTCTCCTCAGTAACTCTATTGATATGCTTCTTATCCACAAAATCAAGATAATTATTCGCTATCTTCCCAACACCATGCTCTACAGCAAACCCTAAAGAAAACGCCTGAAACCCGCCGGAATCTGTTACAATAGGCCCATCCCAATTCATGAACTTATGCAGCCCGCCAAACTTCTTAATCAGTAAATCACCAGGGCGTAAATGCAGATGATATGTATTAGATAGTATCACCGTAGTTCCTAACTCAGAAATATCATTATTATCTAAAGCGCGGATTGTTCCAGAAGTAGCCACAGGAATAAAACAAGGCGTGATAAAACTTCCATGGCTAGTTGTAACCTTCCCAATTCTTCCTCTGGAATTCTTGTCTTTTTTTATTATCTTAAAATCAAACATAATCAGAAAAAACACCAATCATTATTTAAAACTATCTTCTTAATGCTCCTAATACTGCCTGAGGTACTTCATTATAACACTTTTCATCAATACAAAAATACCTATCTGCCCCAGCCGCCATAGCATTTGCTCTAGCGTTAGGTACCTTCACATTCCTTTCAGGCTCAATCAACGTCACAACATAAATAGGGGCATCTGAATTAGTTCTTGAAGCTTTTGCCCTTCTGATTACATTCATGGCCATCTCATGATATTTCATATCTCCTGCTTCACCACATATCCTCAAAAGTTCAGCATCTAAGCAGTCAAGTCCCTTAGGTAAATGGACATCAGTTATAATAGCCCCCCATCTTCCTTGCTCAATTTTTCCCAAAGCCTCACAAGCAGATGGAGCAGTTTCTACAGTTGCGCCTATTCTCTTGATAGCCTCATGCAAAGTGCCATCATACCCTGATGGACCGCTATATACATATTATACATATAATACTGGATTCATGACCTTTAAGAATAAAGCTTTATTTAAAAATATATCACTTTTTCTTTATATCGTACATTACTTCTTCCAGCTTCTTTAAATTCCACTTTATAGAATCAGCTTTTTTACGCAAATTACCATTACGCATATCAATTTTAATAAACTCCCCAAATAATTCCTCAACTAGCTCCTTTATCTTTTCAACTTCCTTATCCTCCTTGTGTGCAATAGTAACTGCTTTCCTGGTCAATTCACCCGTAAGATCACATATACCCATTAAATAATCCTCTTCATTTACCTTTAAGGAACCCATGGTTGGAATCTTCTTGTCTTTCACAAAAATAAAATAAGCCAATGCCTCAACATATTCCTGCATTGCCTCTGAATAACTTCCTTCATAAGGTAGATACTCATGGGCAGAAGCAATCTTATCAAGCTCTTCTTTTGCTTTCTTAAGCACAGCAACAGAATCAGCAGCCTCTTCCATATCCTTTCTATGTACAGAATAAATCACCTGTTTAGCCAGTTTCAAAACATCCCTTGCTTTCTTAATAAGGTTCTCTCTATCTAGATCGTATTTAGCCAAATTCTCCCTTATTTTCCTAAAATCATGTTTATTTATCATTTCATACATTAAAACTTAACACTATTATTTAAATCTTATTAGGCAAAACCCCTTTTAGTGTTTTTCCAAAAATGACAACTATATTTGGATTTATTGAAAGTCATCATTAGATTGGCTATTTTAAGTATCACCCGATATAACTTAAAATAGAAAAGTTTATATATAAATCTAATTAAGATTCCCTTTATGGTTAGTGCATTTAGAGGTGTAATAGAGTTTTTTCAAGATATTGGGCTCTATGACGTTGTTTTGCCCTTTCTTTTAGTATTCACGATTGTCTTTGCAATATTAGAAAAGACTAGAGTTTTCGGGATGGAAACCATAGATGGCAAACAGTACACAAAGAAAAATCTTAATTCAATAACTGCATTTGTCCTGGCTTTTTTTGTAATCGCTTCTTCAAAACTGGTTGAGATAATCACGACTGTTTCATCATATACTGTAATCCTATTATTATTATCTATCTTATTCCTTCTGTTAGTCGGTTCTTTCATGAAAGAAGGCGAAGGCGGTTTCCTGACAGGAAACTGGAATTATTTTTTCATGATTATCATGTTTATTGGCATAGCATTAATATTCATTTATGCCCTTGGATGGTGGGATACACTATGGGCGTTCTTCCAGTTCCAGACCGGCGGAGAAGTTGTTGGCTCTATTATCTTGATAGCTATCATAGTATTATTTATTTGGTATATTGTTAAAGGTGAACCGCATAAAGATACAACAAAAAAATAATCAGATGAGGTGTTTTAAATGGTGAGCAATGCATACAATCTTGAAGAGTTTGTGAGGATTTTAGATTCATGGGGGCTGACAGATGTTATGCTTCCTTTCTTGCTGATATTTGTAGTCATCTTTGCTTTGATGACCAAGGCAAAAGTCCTTGGAGATGATAAAAAGAAATACAACTTAGTAGTTGCTTTAGTTATAGCGCTGCTTGTTGTGATTCCCCATGTATTAAATGCATATCCTGCTGGATCAGATGTTGTTGATATAATGAATAAGGCTCTTCCACAGGTATCTATAATTGCTGTTGCAGTTATAATGTTGTTGATATTGATTGGATTGTTCGGCGGAGAAGCAAAATGGATGGGTTCTTCCCTATCGGGATGGATAGCCATAGTGGCATTTATCATAGTCTTGGTAATATTCGGCGGAGCAGCAGGCTGGTGGGGCAATTGGAGATGGATGAGTGATTTCCTCGGTGCCGAGACAGTCGCAGTCATAGTGATGATACTCGTTTTCGCCATAATTGTATGGTGGATTACTAGAGGCGAAGAAAAAGACAAAAAAGAAAATGCCATGTCTGACGTAGGAAAATGGGTAGGAGACATGTTTAGCGGAAAAAAATAATTAAGAGCTAAAAATGGCCACTTTCCTGGACATAACCGGACTGCAGAACTTTTCTAGTTTTTTTGTTTTTATATTTGTATGGTTAGCAGTCTTTGCAATATTGACTTATTCCAGGGTTCTAGGGGATAATAAAGGGATTCAGATCATTATAGGCCTTATAATCGGCCTTTTTGTTCTTTTCTCGCCAATAGCCACAGGCGCAATAGAATACATTGCCCCCTGGTTTGCAGTTGTCTTTATCTTTGTCATATTTGCAACAATGGCAATCAAATCTTTTGGCGCAACAGGCATCGAAAGCCTCGGTTCTCTGAGAATAGTCACCTTAGTCGTTATAATCTTGGTCATGGTCATAGGCACATTGAGCTATGTGCGCCAGCAGATATTAGTTCCAGGAGACAATGAAACAAGCATAGATTATTCAAAAACCACAACCATTCTTTTCCATCCAAAAATCATGGGTGTTTTATTCATAATGATTATAGCTGTGTTTGCAATAGTTCTTATGGCTGGAAGACAGTATATAGGTTAAATTAGGATGACAAAAATCCCCTCTATTTAAGGATGAATGGTATTCTAATTTGCTAAAAATCCGAACTCGGATTTTCTTCAGAATTATTTCTTCTTTACAGCAGAACCAGCACTTGAGAATCTATCTAACTTATTCACACTTTCAGTCAAAGAAGGCAGCACTTTAGAAAATACCTTTTCCATTGCCTTTATCTCTGTCCCTACATTTGTAAGGTTCTCATCATACTCTGTTATCTTGCCTAGAACTCCCTTATGTAAAGAATCAAATGAAGCATTGATATCATCTATCTTCTGCTGCAGTTGAGCAAGCTTTGTAGTTACTTCTTCTTTCCATTCAGTTATCTTTTCTAGTTCTCTTTTTTTCTCATTCCATTTCTCTTCAACAACAGCTTCTGCAATCTCCTGTATGCTTTCGTGGTTTGATCCAGAGCCCTGATCCATTGGCATTTGAGGGGGGGGCATCTGCTGCATCCCTCCCTGTGGAGGATACTGCCCATAACCTTGATCCTGTCCCTGCCCATACTGTGCATTAGGATCATAACCTTGATCCTGCCCCTGCTGTGCATTAGGATCACTATACCCTTGATCTGGATATGCCCCCATATCAGGAGGCATAGCCTGAGAATTATCTTCTTTTTTCTTTCCTGCTCCAAAAAATGCCATAATCTATCTTACCTCTTTAATCTTTTATTATCAAATTAATATATAAACTTATCGGAAATAAGATTTCCGAGAAGTTTATACAAGAAAATGCACTCATTTTCTAAGTATAAAATTATCCCTTTTCTTTAAGTTTTTCATCAATTAAATCTTCAACTTCTTTATGTGTGACAAAATTCATTGGTTCCCACATATCTATATATTTCCTCAGTACCTCAACATCAGCCCTTTTTGCACCCATCTGCAATTCTTTTATTATCATCAAAATTTTGTCTTTTACCTCATTTACCTCATTTCTTATCTCAGTTATATCTGAGGTTAATGTCTTAATATCTGTAGAGAGCTTTTTATTTCTCTTTATCATATTCTCTTCAGTAATCCTGACCTCTGTCTGAAGATTAGTATATCTCTCTTCCAATACTCTTAACCTGTTTATAGTGCTCTCTAACTCAGGAGAAACAGATTTAATATCAGCATCTGGCTTTTCCTTTGTAAATAATCCCTTATGTTTCTTCTGTTCAGGTGGTTCCTGCATAGGATTTAGAGGTTGCTCTACCATAACTCCCATTAAAAAAGAGCATAATATAAACTTATGTTAGTATTTTATAGTAGTCTAGAAATCATCTGCGCATATTTTGTCTCTGCTGCATATTGCCCCTTTGAGCTATCTGATCCATATTCCTAAGATAAGCACCGCATCTCGGACAGAAATTTTCATAACCATTAAGATTAAATGTGCATCTCGGACAACATACCTGCGATCTTCCCTGCGAAGCAATAGGCTTATACATCTCCTGCATCACTTGTTTTCTCTCAGCAGGGCTTTCTTTTTTGTTTCCAACAAAACCAATTCCAAATTTAGCAACCCCCGCAGCCAAAAACAAATATCCTACCCAGATAAATACCTTAAACTTCTGCGGATCAATCCTATAAGAAGCGAATAATGTAACAGCCCCTAATATCAGATAAACACTCCAATGTATCTTAACCATTTTTTAGATGACTTTGACTCCGTTCATATAAGGCACTAAAGCAGCAGGAACCTTTATTGAGCCGTCCTTTTGCTGATAATTTTCAATGATTGCGCGAAGTGCTCTCCCTGTTGCAATAGCAGTTGAGTTTAATGTGTGGATATACTCTTTCTCCTCGCCATTCTTATATTTTATATTCAATCTTACTGCCTGATAAGATGTGCAGTTGCTGCAGCTCACAACCTCTTTATACGTATTCTCGCGAGGCATCCACGCTTCTAGATCATACTTTTTAGCAGCAACTATCCCAATATCTCCTGTGCATATATTCACAACCCGATAAGGCAGTTTTAATTTCTGAAATATATTTTCAGCATTCGCAATTAGCTCTTCATGAAACTTCCACGAATCCTCTGGCTTGCAAAAAATAAACTGCTCAATCTTATTGAATTGATGAACCCTAAAAAGCCCCTTTTCATCTATTCCATGAGAACCTATCTCTTTTCTAAAACAGCTCGAAACACCGCAGAACTTCAAAGGCATATCCTTCTCTTCTAGCACTTTATTCATCATCATAGCACCTATAGGGTGCTCTGAAGTAGCAATCAAATAAAGATCTTCATTCTCACCTTCAACCTTATACATCATAGTTTCAAAATCAGCTAGATCAGTAACCCCTTCATAAGGCTCTCTTCTCATCATAAAAGGCGGCTCTACTACAGTATAACCTTTTTTGACTAAAATATCAAGAGCAAACCTCTGCAATGCAAGCTCCATCAGGGCGAGATTTCCCATCAGGTAATAAAATCCCTTTCCAGAAACCTTTGCAGCATCATCAAAATTAGCTAATCCTTTTTTCTCAATCAACTCACCATGCGGTTTTAGCTCAAAATTAAATTTTTTCTTTTCTCCCCATTTCCTTACTTCTTTGTTCTCGTTCGAATCCTTTCCAAAAGGAACACTCTTATGTAAGATATTGGGTAATCTCATAAGGTAATAATGCACTTTATTCTGCATCTCATTAATTTTATCATCAACTTCCTTTATCTTAAGTGGCAATTCTTTAATCTCTACTATCTTTCCAGAAATATCCTTTCCTTCTTTCTTCAGCTTGTTTATCTCTTCAGAAACAATATTCTTCTTATGCCTAAGATCTTGGTTCAGCTGCAATAGATTCCTATATTCTTTATCTTTCTCTATCAGATCATCTACCCATGCTGCCTTTTCAGTATCCTGCCTTTTCTCAAGACCCTTTTTTACAGCATCAGGGTTCTCCCTGACAAACTTTATATCAAGCATAACTTTAGTTTATTTCCCTGTATATTTAAATATTTTGATTTGTTTATAAATACCCCACCGCTTGCGGTGATTGGGTTGCCCCGCAATAAATGATGCATTGTATTTATGAACTTTAAAAATACCCCGCCCCTTTGGGCGGTTGGGATTTTTATTTGATATCTATAAAATTAGTTTTATCCGTTTAATAGCTGCTTTGCATATCTTATATTTTCCCAGAAATAGCATGAAAGGCCATCTTGAAAATATTTATTCCTGCATGCGATATCTGCTGCCATCCAAAGATGCTCCTTTGCCCTTTGTATAACTCCACCCTCCCATCCCTGCCTATATCTCTCCCCTATTAACCAAACAACATGTCCCACTACCCAATTTCTTTCCCCTTCAATCCATCCTAGGCCACCATCGCCATGTATCTGCGCATGTACATCATTCCATGGCCAGGTATTCCTTTCGGCAGTTTCTACATTGGTGCTGTGCATATTCCAATGTGCTGCAGCATTGGCATTTACTATCTGTACTCTTCCACCTCTTTTATAGGCTTCATCCCCTATACAGCAAAGCCTGGCTATCCCATCACAATCTCCCATTCCCCTCATACCATTAAATTCATCAATATCACATGTTATTGTTACAAAAGGCATATCATTTTCATGGCCGTATTGCTCTACCCTGTCAACTAAATGTCTTGCGTCTTGAAATTCATCATCTTGTGGCTGTATATCATTTGTTCTCATCAAATGCCTTAATCCGGATGCCCAATATAAAATTCCTTTTGAATGTCTATCACTTCCAAGAAACTCTCCGCTCACTACAACAGTATCAAAACCCAACCCCCTTAAAGCATGTGCTGCAGCAGGTGCATAAACTCCGTCTGGTGGATGGATTGTAACAGGAGTCTTATGAAACATTTGTTCTGCTATTCCTTGACTCCATCTGATCTGGTCTTGTAGGATTCCCTCAAAATACTCCCCCCATAAATGTTGTGCCCAAGGATGGACCAAAGGTATATGGTTATAGGGCATTATTCCGAGTTCCGGTTTATGTGCATCAGCATGACCAAATCGGGGACTGATAAAATGATTACTTTGCATTGCGCCAACAATATCAAACCCTAATTCACTACACAGCTTGCCTCTGTTGTTTGCAATGGCATCTAGCTCCATTCCTGAAAACAAATAAGTTACTGGAACTCTCTTCTCAAAAGAAACTCTTTGGATAACTCTTGCATCTCTCTTAAAATCATCCCAATCGCCATGATGGCATATCAATCCTATCACAAGATTAATCTGATTTGGCAATTGTTCCACCTCCCTAAATTTTCAAGAATTCCTGATTCCTGCTATTATTTAAGCCTTTATATCCTTTAACCTTTTATATACATAATATATATTATAAAATCTATTTTCTTCTTTTAATCATCATATTTTTAAAGAATAATACATTCTTCTAAGATTAAAGATGAATCGATTTCAGTCTTTGATTGAGATGCCTGTAAAGGGGCATTATAGCAACTTACCAGGGAAATCACACTGGCATGTTATTATGGTAGGTGTGCAGCCAGAATCAATCATAGGACATTCTACAGCAGGTTTTGATCCTACCTCATCAGAATATGATATCTATCTAGCTCATAGGAGCATAACAGAAGGAGCTTATATAAGATCTGCTTCATTTGAGCAGATTGCTGCATTTCTTCTTTTTGCAAAAAGCCACCCTAATGAAATTTGCAGGCTGCATAAAGAACACAAATCACAAGACCCCTCTCAGGGAACATTGACCATGGATGAGATTGTATCTCAACACGATATCCATCTTAGTCATTTCCTTCTAAATCCGCCATTATCTGCTAACTTTCCAATAGCACCTTCACTAGAGCCGTTTATCTTTCCTACCTACGTTTCTGATGAACACGAGTACAGCCAGCTTCAGCTTCATAGGAGGGAAATCCCTCTTCAACATCTTGTCGAAGCATTAAAAGGAAAAGCCATACTGAGTTCAGGTTATGCAGACTTAGAATACCTGGCTGCCCTAGACAAGGTGATTGGTGAACTTAGTAATGGATTACCTAATTTAATTGTTCCATTTGAAGTAGGTAGGCGTAAAAGAGTTATTGATTTATTAAGGAGAGAATTAGAGATTGAAAAAAGAAAGCCAACAAATGTAGTTGAAGAATTTACAATGAAAAATGCCTCATTAATGCGATTAGTTTACCCCATACATGGGAGTTCTAACTTTGACCCTGTCCATTACTGCCCTGGTGGGCATTCTGGGAGAAGAGAAGTAGATGATAATCATCACTATTGGGGATGGATGCCTGGATTTAATGGGTCTTATGTCCGTCTCGTTTATGTTGCAGATGCAACCCCTTCAGGAATCATTCTTCCAACTAGAAAAGATCAGCCAAAGGAATTTATGAATATCCCTGGCCTAGTCTGTCCGCTTCACGCAAAGCCAATAAGGTTTGAAGATGGATTTTACATAGCAGAAGTTCCAATCTCTAACCCTAACGGAATTCATCTCAGGCCATCAACTTACATCTATAAATGCGCTGAGCTCTTTAGGCATTATGCTAAGGACTATGGTTCTGAAGGTAAATTATTTATTGGTGTCCAGAAAGAATCTGGATTAGTTGAAATTGAAGCTAAAGATATATTGGCAGTACAAAGTTTAGGTGCCAAATATGGAGATATTTTAATGGTAAGGTTCGAAGCATTCGGTAATCATAAAAACCCTCTTTCAGATTTCAGGAGAATCCATCTTCGCAGAGTCCATAGGGGCATTTATGAATCAGCTACTAGTCTCCCAGAAAGCATAGATGGAAAAAATCCTTAATTCAACCCACTGGATCAAAATGCACAAAAACCCTATCTACTTCTTCCAGCGCCTCTATCTTGTCTTGAACTTCTTTGCCTATCTCATGCGCCTTGTCTATTCTTAATTTCTTATCAACTTCAATATGGACCTCAACCTGCAGCAATACTCCAACATAATGCGCCCTTACATCATTTATCCCTTTCACAAACTTAACACTTTTTGCAATCTGTTTTATCTTTTGCATAAGTTCACGGCTAGGTGCTTCACCAATTAGATATTTTACATTTACTATCCCTATCCTATATCCTGCATAGATAATCCATGCGCCAATAACCAAAGCAACAATAGGATCCAAAATCACATAACCAAAATAAGCTCCCCCGACTCCAATAAGTGCGGCAGAAGATATCAGCACATCATTCCTATGGTCAGTTGCGCTTGCAATCAAAGCAGTGCTGTTATTCTTCTTTCCAACATTTCTCACATAAAAATACATAAAAGACTTAAGCACAAGAGTAAATCCCATAACTAGCATAGGTGCAATTCCTTTAATGATAACTTCCCCCTGCATAAGCCTGCTAAAAGCAGCTTTTATGACCTCAAATCCCACAATTCCAGTAAATATGGCAACTATCAATCCAGCTATCGGCTCAGCCCTGTAATGCCCAAAAGGATGGTCATGATCAGCCTTTTTCGATGACATCTTCACACTGATAAAAACAATAACAGAGGCGATTATATCTGTAAATGAATTTATAGAATCTGAAATGACAGCTATGCTGTTATAGATTAACCCCACAGTTATTTTAAGTATAAAAAGGATTATATTCCCGATTATCCCTAAAAATGTAGCCTTCTTAACCGAACTCTTCATTTAAACAGCCCCATTATACCATTCCCTGCACTTCTAAAAAATATAACGATCCTTTGGAAAACATTCACATCAACTAACTTGATTATAAACTCTTTATCCGATTCATAAACCTTTCCATTCTTATCCTTATACTCTACTAACACCTTAAAATTATTCTCCCCTGCATTAAGCTCGCTTCCATACATCTTTAGTATAAACTTCCTGTTTTCACTAAGCTGGTTAAGCTCCCACTCCTTATTCACAGGCTCTACTCTTATACTGACATTATAGGGTGAAAACTTTGATTTCTTGCTCAATACAAAAGATATTTCATATTCATCTTTATACTTGACTTCAGCAGGATGCTCAACCTTGCTAATATCCAGAGCAGGATTATCATAAACAGTTATATCCACAAATGAAGATTTGCTCACAACCTCGTTCTCAGCTTTGACAGTAATCTCCTGAGCTCCGGCAACTAAAGGCTTAAACTCAAACCCCACATTATCTTCTTGATTTATCCCCAGTTCAATTGCCTTGCAATCATCAGCTAAACATACATTTAAACCATCTAAATAAACATTGCCTGTATTCTTAATATTGCACTCAACTGCTGAACTCTCGTATTCATAAATCTCTGTCTTTTCTGACATGCAATTTAATTCAACACTTCCAGAATATTCTTTCTCCTCTTCATTTTCTTTTAATATACCCCTCATACTTTCCAGATTAAACATCTTTCCTCCCTCAGAAACCTCTAACTTAACTTCAGAGCTGATATTATTGGATGAGCTCACAACAAATGGAAAAGTATAAAGGTAGCCAGTTTCAAGATTATCACTTATCTTTATTATCCAATCAGCCTTTTTTTCCTCTCCGGGATTAAGCAAAATATTTTTCTCTTCATCACCTATAATTTCAATCTCCTTTGATTTTGAAATCCTTAGGTTTACAGCTGCATAATAATCATTTAGATTCTTGACTGTAGCTTCTATAAGATCATAGCTCCCAAATCCAACATTCTGTTTAGCAGCCATTAAATCAATTGAGATATCATCTTCTATCTTTTCACCATAGCTTTTTACTTCTGCATTGATCTCTAGTTGAGATGCCTTTACTTCAACAGCTTGCCCTAACCACTGGAATCTTGTAGAAGCATCGCTTCCATCTACACTTTCTTTTAATTTTATATGACCTGCATCTATAAATCCAAACTCACCATAAGTTACATCAAACGGAACCCATCCATATCCTGGAAAATAAACCTCTGCCCATCCATGCGGCCCAAAACCTTCTTCAAATTCTTTTGCATTAGTATAAGCAACACCAGAAATAAACTTTGCAGGTATTCCTAGGGCCCTATTCATAGCGATAAACAGATTAGTCAATTCATCACACACTCCTTCTTTGTTTGTAAGGACCCATGAAGCCTTTTGATTTACACTTTCTGTCAAGGTGCTAAGGTCATATTTAACATTCTTTTTAGTCCAGTCTGCTAACTTAAACACCACAACATACATATCATCTTCTCCTGCAGCAAGCTCAGAAGCCTTTTTTATTATTTCATTATTATCAGAATCAACAGTCTTTGAAGGAAGAGTATATCCTTTAACTTCATCAGGCAACTCGTTTAAAGGAAACCCTATCTTATTCTTCACACCCATTACCTTATTATAGCTCCTTACATTACTTTCTACACTAAAACTTAATTCTTTCTCACTTGGCTTGTCCCATCTGAATATAGCATATCCGTTTTCAATATTTGCAGTAGGCACTGTATTTATATAAAGAACCTCTTCCTGAAACCCATCTTGTGGAACAAAAGACAAGTTTGTAATAACATAATCCACCCTATATCTTGAGCCAGTTGATATAAGATTTATTTTTCCATCTACATTGAGGGCAGTGTCTATATATTTGCTGTTAAATATCCAATCTTGTGCAGAAATAACTGGGATGATCAACAAAAATATAAAAAACAATATTCTCTTTTTCATATTTTAATATAATCAGCTTATTAGTTTATAAGCTTTTTTACGAAATGATTAAAAAACGCCGCGGCTGAGATTTGAACTCAGATATCCTTTCGGAAACAGGATTAGCAATCCTGCGCAGTACCAGGTTGTGCCACCGCGGCATATACTTAATTTTTAGTATTTTTACCCCTTATTTAAACTTTTGGAAATTTAATAGAATTTTCAAACGGTTTAGAAATTCCATTTCTAAAACTTTTTGAAATGGGTAATACCTTAGGCATATCAACCCTCTCTGATTTCTGAGCATGCTCGGAAAATCATCGATTTTTCGACATCTTTATAAATCATATCCATTTTCTTCTAAAACATAGCGGGGTAGGGCAGTCAGGAGACACTAAAAAGTGCCTGTATGCCCGATGAGATTGCTCCTTCGAAGAAGCAATCGCGGAAGGCTCATACGGCTCATCTAATGCCTTAGACACCCATTTTAGCATAAAGCTAAGGGTACAGGTCGGTGGTTCAAAGTCCGTAAAAGGATGGAAGTCCACCCTCCGCTATATTTTTCTTTAATTTTTTGTTTTCATTCAATATTTGGCATCACCTTTAAATATTGGTTCAACTACTAAATTATGATTTTCGTTAATAACCAAAATCATTTATGTAGTTTCAGTGTCTTAAAAAACGGTGATTTAAAATGTCTAAAAAATCAAAGATTTTTAAGAACTTAGGAAATTCAAAGAATTTTCAAAGTAATTCAATAAAAATTAAAAACAAAAGGAAGTTAGCAGAATTTATAGGCATTCTTTTAGGTGATGGTTCTCTCTGTCTAAAAGATGGGATAGTTAATACTAATAATCGTTTAAAAATTACCTTAAATAAAACAGATGATGCCCCATATATACTTTATATCAAAAATTTGATTAAGGATTTATTAGGGATAGAACCCATAGTTAAGCCTAGACAATACGAGAAAAATACTGTAGACGTATTCATTTTCAATAAAAATATAATCCTCTTCCTTATCGATGAAATAGGATTAAAATTATCTCCTAAATGGGGCAGGGCAATTATCCCTAAAGAGTTTTTATCCAGAAATTTGGGATTATATGTTCTTAGAGGTTATTTCGATACAGATGGGGCACTTGTTACTACAAATAATAATGGAACTATCTACCCTAGATTGGAAATGAAAATATGCCCCTCTCCAATGCAAAATCAATTCATTACTTTATTGAATCAATATGGTTTTAATTTTGGCGTCTACAAGATAGGAAAAGGTAAAGTTAGGATTCAGTTAAATGGGAAGAATGAACTTAAGAAATGGATAAAATTAGTAGGCTTTAGTAATAAAAAACACATTAGTAAGATTAAAAGATTTCTTTAAATTGGATTATAAATATTCCTCTTTAAACAACCTTCAGCTTATGCTCAATCTCCCTTTCTATATTCTTAAATACTTTATGCAATGTGCGCATAAGATCCCAATCACTTTCCTGCGCCTCAAACATCTTAGAAGGTGCATTTACCTTTACCCTAATATCTGACTTTTTCCTTGTTCCGCCTTTGCTGTGCTGCTTGACATGAAGTACTATAGAAACATCATCTTTGAAATGCACTTGTATCTTGCTGCGATACTCTTCAGATATAGTTGCAATTATGCTCTTTTCTTCTTCCTCTTTTATCTCGTCTATTCCGATTATTTGTATTGGCTGCATAAAAATGATGAGGTAATACTTATTTATATAGTTTGTGCATTAAAAATTATTAATATCCAAACCAATTAAAAAAGTTTAAAAACAGAGCAGTCTATCGATGAAATATGTCTTTAGTCTGTGGTATTGATGAAGCAGGAAGAGGCCCTGTTATAGGCCCAATGGTAATGGCAGGAGTTCTAGTAGATGATAAAGACATCCCTAAATTAAAATCATTAGGTGTAAAAGATTCTAAGCTATTAACACCCAAACAAAGAGAAGATTTATTTCCAAAAATAATCAAATTAGTTAAATCTTATAAGATTATAATAATTCCTCCAAAGGAAATAGATGATGTTTTGGAATCAGAAGACTTAAACCTAAACTGGTTAGAGGCAATTAAATCAGCAGAGATAATTAATAGTCTAAAACCTAACAAATCAATCGTAGATTGCCCAAGCAGCAACATTCAAGCTTATAAATCTTACTTGCTTAATCTTCTTAAGATCAAAACTGAGCTGGTTGTAGAGCACAAAGCAGATGTAAACTATCCAGAAGCATCTGCAGCTTCAATCCTGGCAAAAGTAACTCGAGACAGAGAAATGGAAAAAATCCAGAAAAAATACGGCAACTGCGGTCCAGGATACCCAGCAAACGAAACAACCCAGAAATTCCTAAAAGAAAACTGGGAAAAACACCCTGAAATATTCAGGCAAAGCTGGATATCTTATAAAAACCACAAAAACTCCAAATTTCAGAAAACAATGGAAGATTTTGGCACATTTCTTAAAAAATAGCCCTAAACCCGTCTCTATTTCTTCCAGATTGAATGCTTTGATAAACCTCAACCCCCATTTTTAATTTTCGATTTAAGGCACTTTTTGTCGTCAGTAAGGGTTTAAATCAAAAAACCCATAAACTTCTGTTAAATCGCCTGTATTTAAGTT
>Ga0180007_10003798_pt1 | contig 16495 bp, 13 predicted proteins | sample MM_PC_MetaG_FD_121122 | JGI IMG/M metagenome (GOLD analysis project Ga0180007, IMG submission 121122) | Groundwater microbial communities from the Aspo Hard Rock Laboratory (HRL) deep subsurface site, Sweden - MM_PC_MetaG | ecosystem: Environmental > Aquatic > Deep subsurface > Groundwater... | reverse complement strand
TATGGAACTACTTCTGCAATGGTAAATTCTATAACAACTCTAGACGCATTGACTGCTGCCGATAGATTTTCGTACATACTTTCTAATTTATCAAACGGAACAGTCTATTATTATCGTGCTAAAGCATATACTGGATCAGCATGGATTTACGGAGATCAAAAACGATTTGCAATGTCACCACAACCTTGGGAATATTATGATACAAATTCAGATAACTACACGAAAGACATACAATCGTCAACATGGGAATATCAGACATTCACAGTAACAGAACGTGGACATAAGATCAGCAAGGTTGATGTGCAGTTACGAGGAGTAGGTGCACTAGGTACAGGGAATGTCTACGTGTATATACAAGAAGCTGGTGCAGGCTATCCTAGTGGCAATACTCTAGCGTATGGTACAATGACTGCAAGCCTAATTTCTACAACTGTAGATACATGGTATTCGTTTGCACTTGACACTGAGATAGATGCAAAATACGGTTCAGTGTATTCAATTGTGTTATCATATCCTACAGGTACAGGAGCAGTTTATGTAAGATGGAGAGCAGATACGTCAGCACCAACGTATGTTGAAGGTCAATCAGGGTATTCGACTGATGGTGGTGGTAATTGGACAGCCGTTCCCGCTTCTGACAATATGTTCAGGGTATGGGGTGATGATGCTTTTGAAGTTAAAACAGGAAAAGCATTTCGTAGTTATATCAGTGATGACGATTGGTTGTTTACCTGTTCTTATTTAAATGAATATTCTCCGTACTATCCAGCGTATGATGTTTCTCAACATTTTTATATTCAATTATCAGATAACACGACAGTTATAGCACAAAATACATTGAGACAATGGGAATATGCACCTGCAAGCCTATATATATCCAAAGATGATGGTGCAGCACTTGAATGGGGTAAATCTACATATCGCATACGAATCTATAATACAGACTCACCTAATCCTATTATGGAATATCCGTTACAACCTGAAGATTGGGTTGGTACAGACTTAAATCAATTAGATCAGTGGTGCATTGCTACTGCACATGACATGGAAATATATTATGGTGAAACTCTCACAATAAATATTGCAGATCAGGGCGAAGTACTTAATCAGAAAGGTGGAGTATTGTTTGCAAACGGCATACCTGAATTGCGAAATATACGCCCAGGATTATTTCAAACGTCAACATCAGGTGTAACTAGCCCAGATGTAAATTCAATTACATACAAACCAGCGTGGCAAACGCTCGTTGGCCCTACCGTTACAACTGCATTTACCAACTTTGCTAGTGTAGCTGGAGTAAGTCCAGAAGCAGTAGGTGGTATTATCGTGTTTTTATTTATGATAGCTATAGCAGTCGGTGGATTTGGGACAGGGCACGCCCTTGCAGGAACAACGATCTCGTCTGTTTGCATTATCCCCGGTGTTATACTTGGATTTTACCCACCAGCGTTGCTTGCGGTGACAGCAATGATATGTGCGTTAGTATTAATCTGGCAATTTTGGCTTAAAGGTGGCTGATATATGAGAAGATTATTATATATTTTAATCATACTATCAGTAATATTTGTTTATCCTTCACAAGTATATGCTGCCTCTCTAACTATTACAGTTGATGGTGAAGGCACATCAACACAAGGAGCATATGTAGGAGTTGGTAACTTTACAGATGTTCAAACAAACGATGGCGATGGAACTTATTTACGTATAACAGCATTTTCAGGGTTCAGGCATGGTTGGACATTTACTAATCTAGGTGGAGGTTCAATCAATTCTGTTACAGTTCATGGTGTAGTACGCAGGGAAACAAGTAGTGGTAATGGTGGACGTTTATTTACAAGAATAGGTACAACAAACTTTGACGCATCAGCAATAAGTGCTACGGCTTTATACGTAGATTATTCATATACATGGGCAAATTCACCAGCTACAGGCATAGCATGGACACTTACAGAATTAAATGCCGCTCAGTTTGGACTTTGGACAGAAAGCGGTATAACAGATAATGTACGTTTAACTCAAATTTATGTTGTTGTAGACTACACTCTTGCTGCACCAAGCGTTACTACTGACACAGCAACAAATCTTGGGTCAGTAAACGCTACATTGAATGGGAATATGACTTCAACAGGTGGTGCTAGTGTAACACAACGAGGTTTTGTTTATGACACAGTTACCCGTGTTGCTCCGGGTAATGTCGCACCTGTAGCGTCAGGATACGTTAGTTGGTGGACTGATAACTCTACAGCATTTTCTGCTGGTACGTTTCCTCATATAACAGGTGGACTAGCTTCTTGTACTGAGTATTTTTATAGAGCTTTTGCAAGGAACTCGCAGGGATATACGTATGGTGATGAGGTAAGTTTTACAACCGTATGCACTCCTGCTATAACTACCGTAGCAGCGACAAACATAGCGGCGACAACGGCACAACTTAACTCGTCTGTAACAAGTGATGGTGGCCAAGCGAGTGATGTGCGTTTTGGCTATGACACTGTAACCCATGCAGGAGCATTTGCAGGGTATCCAAATATAACAGCGTGGGTTGAAAATACCTATACGACTGGTGACTTGCCTTATGTAAACATTACAGGGTTAACTGCTGGTACGGTTTACTATTTTAACGTGCAGATCAGAAACGATACAGGGACAGCAGAAGGAACTGAAAGAGCATTTGCAGCATTGTCTGGAGTAAATGAGCCTACTGAATTGAGAGTACAACAAAAAGAAGATGATATTTCAGCATCATGGATTACTGGCGATGGTGCTAGTGGCACATTGGTACGTGTTAAGCAAGGTGGTTATCCAACATCTGTAACTGATGGTACTGAATTATATAGAGGAACAGGAAATTCCATAGTTTATAATAACGTCACAGCCGGAACTAACTATTATTTTATGGCATGGGGTTATTCAGGCGTATTATATTCAAGTGATAATGCTACTGTCTTTATGACAGCACAGGCGTATACGAGTGGAGGAGTAACGCTTATAGACCCTGGTTTTTTACCAAAGTGGGTTTACGAAACTGATATATCAGGTTTATCAAGACTTCCTTTCTATGGAATTATTAACGCTATGGCTGATTCATATTCAATGCCACACGAAACGCTATGGATAATACTAGCATTCATTTTTCCTATAGCTGGTGCTATCATCGCATATACAACAATTCCGTCCGGTAATTACCTTATAGCCATCGTTGTATTAGTAGTAGGGCTTGTAATGGGTGTCATTATGGGGATACTTGCAGGTGCTTTTGTTGTGCTATATGTTATAATAGCAATAGGAATAGGCGTAGTAGGACATAGATTATAGGAGGTGTGCCGTAAACCCAAGATGGATCATAGGAATAGCGACATTTTATCTGATCTGTGTATTGGTAGGTAATGTCTTTTCAGAACAGACTCAGCCTCTTACTGCTTCAGATATAGCCAGTTTGCAGATAATGAGCCGTTCTAATGTATCAGAAACAAGTGACGAAAGTGGCATTGCATCTATATTTTGGAATGCTGACAAATCGTGGTTTGAACAACTAGGAACAATGGTAACACTCGACTTCTCGTTTTTCTATGATTATGACCCTGCAACTGGAACATCGTCACCTAACGATTGGATGGTTGTCAGGTATATTATTTTAGTTCCTATATCAATAGGCATAATATTTATGCTAATATATTTACTAAAAGACGTTTTATTTGGCAGAAGATAAAATGAGAGTCGTAATATTTTTTGCAGGTATGATTGGGTTAGGATTAGGGATAATGGTTTTTGTACCTGTTATGAACGATTTTAATGCTGCTGGTGGAATCATAAAATCCACTCCGAATATAGCAGCGTGGGATGTGTCAATGTTTGAAATGTTGCCAATAATCATGCCAATTGCTATGGCTGCGGCAGCACTTATAGGTTTAGCAAAACAGAGGAGGTCATGAACGAAGAGATGAGGTTTAACGTGCAACAAGAAAATGCCCAACTTCCGGTACAAAGAGATGAGGAAGTGGAAGAACAGCAACCTGTGCAAGAACAGCAGAGTAGCGGCATGGAAGAAGCTGTAACACAAAATCCTGTTGCCAATGAAACGAACAGGGTAGATAGGGGCATTGCAGCAGCATTTACGCTACCACCGGATGTAGTCAGTAGCGTTTTTGTAGGCAGTCCAACCTATGTCCAACGTCCTGTTCCAATGCAAACCGAAGAAGGAGAACTGACTCCGGGAAAAAAAAAGCACACAAATATTATGCTGGATAGAGGGCTTAAATTATTTGAATAAATGGTTGACAATATTATTAAAATGTAATATGATAACCATTATGAAATAGCCTATCATTACTTCCTCCTCCATATTCATTTTTTACTCTCTCCTTTATTTGAAAAGCGGTACAGGATTCATTCACCTAGTACCGCTTTCTCTTTTAGGTAAATAGTAAGCATAATTTTTCTAGCTTGTTTACAAGCGTTAAAGAAAAATGCCTTTTGCCAAGCTTTGTGGCCACAAAGCGTAACAGTGATTTATCACTAGCGGTTGTGGTTGTCGTACCCCCTTTACCCCAGATAAGATAAGACATATTTGTACAAACTATTTACCATTATTGCGTTATTACTTGTACAACAATATTGACTATTAGCATATGCGTAATAGATAGATAGAGAAAAATACACAAATAATTAGCGTTTTATTACTAAAATAATACACAAAGACTATTGACAAACACTACACAAAAGATATATTATAATATGGAGGGAGATAGAAATGAATGAAAAGAGTGTAAGAGTATTAAAAAGAAAACAGCAACCAGTGGTCAGGTTTAATGTAGAGCTTTTTGTTCCATTAAATAAAAGATTAGAGGATTGGTGTAAGAATTACGGGTGGTCTAAGCGTAAAGTCATAGAAGATGCCTTGCATTGCTGGTTAAATCAACGTGAATTAGAAAAGCAGGAAAGGAAAAAGTAATGGATTGGTTTGCTGCTCATAGTGCTGGTATATTACGTGGTTCATTGTCAAGAGCGAATGACAATATTCAATTAATTTGGATTAAATTGATGGCAATGGCAAATGAAGCAAAAGACCCATTAAGCGGTAGACTTGAGTTTGCAAAAGGGCAACCATATGACTTAACGTATATATCAACTATATGTGGCAAAAACATTACAGAAATAAGAGCTGCATTACATTCATTTATTAATGATGTTAGTAGTGATGGAACTCCAAGAGTAACAGTTGAAGAAGACGGGACAGTTATATTGAATAATTGGACAAAGTATCAGCCCAGAGATCGTGGAAAGATAAAAAGCAACGGAGAAGTCAGAAAATTAGCGATAGAAAAGCAACGTAAAAGCCGTAAGTCTTTGGAAGCATCAATTGATGGATTGCGTCATTCTGTAAATGAAAGCATTTCATCGTCAAAAGTATTATCACGGAATATAAAAAATATGGAATCTAATTAGTGTATTGACATTCGCATATAGTCAAACGTATAATAAAAAGGAGAAGAAAAGATGAGTAAAGCAAAAGCAATCTTAGGAATCACAGCAGTTATCTTTGGGTTAACAGCATTAGCGTTTGGATTGAGTTGGTTAGATGGAAGTAATGATTATCAATTAATTCCACCCGCAAATGCAGAAACACTGAAGTCTGGCGATGTTAAATATGCTATTGGTCAAACTGATGGTAGTATAAAATATTACATTGAAAGCACCAATGGCAATATTACTAATGCCACTAAATATGAATATGAAAACAGCGAGTAATTATGCCTAACGATTACGACTATTATCCAGACCCTTCAGGTAGTGGTGGTGAAATAGCTGTACCATCAGCACCAGAAGCAGATCGACCTGATACTCAATTAATTCCACCAGCAGTTGCAGTAACAGACCCAAGTACAGGAAAAACTATTGCATCAATAGGGCAACCAGATCAATCTACTAAATATGTTGAATGGTCTGCTGATAGACCAGATATGATCGAAATACCACAAGTCGAATATGAAAGCAGACTTGCAGAGATAGAAGCACAAAAACAACCAACACGACAGGCAGAAATTCTTCAAAGAAAACTATCTCAACAGCAAATACAGGATTTTCAAGAACAACAACGATTACAGGCAGAGCGTGGAAAGCCTATAACTACGACACCTTATGATCCTTCAAAACCACAAGCTCCTGCTATTATAAGACCGATTGAACCAGCCAAACCAAAAGAACCACTAGATTTATTTGCACTTCCAAAACCACCAGCGTCAGCAACTATATCAAGGCGTACTGATATTGGCCTTCCACCAGAGCAATATATTCACGCTGAACGTGAATTAGCGTTAAAAGAATTAGATAAAGAATTTGCGGTATGGGCTGTAGAAAAAGGGTATTTTCGTGATGGTAAATTAACGGAAAAGGGAAGAATAGTAGGCAGTGTTACAGAAGATGGTAGCATAGACCAATTAAAGGCAAGTTTTTATCTTGATACAGGCGTAGTAAATCAAGCTGGTATAACGTCTAAGGAATATCAGGCTAGAGGATTACCTGAAATAATGGTACAGGGTGTTACTCAATTAGACGCTAATACGCTTATAGGTAGTTTGTCAACAGACTTGAAAACCGCTAATCGTGAAATGCCTTCATATAACCAAGAGGTTTCTGGTATAGCAAGTTCAATAAATAAAGAGCAGCTAACCAGACTACAGGCAGAATCTAAGGAAAAGAATATACCATTATTAACACTTGTAAGGCAGTTCATTGAGAATGCGAATATAGGAAAGATAGTCAGCCGTTTCTTTGTTGGAACGGTATATGCCGGAACGCCAACAGATAATTATAAGGTTGAAAAAGGAACATTAGGTGGAACTGAATACGAAGTAGTTACATGGTGGCACGAGTTCTATAATCAGCGTAATGAGCCGTACCTTGAACAATTACAGATATACGTTGATGATGAAGGCACACCACAATACTACAGGATAGGGGAGAGCGTTCCATTATCTATAGACCAAATTGAAACCTATTCATGTACAAGTAGCGAATGTAAATGGAATGAAAAATTAGAAGTAAAAGCATCATCGGCATTGATTAAGGAAAGTGGTTTACAGTTATTTGAAACGCCTAGTATTTCAGATGCAAAGCAATTAGTAGAGCAAAACGAAATAGTAGAGCAAAACGAAAATACAAGGCAGAAAATGGAAAGTGGCGATATACCACCACCAGCACCGCCAACAGATAATGATTTACTAAATGCAATACATGAAGGGTATACAGACAATGAATTAAGTAGTGTATATTCTAAAGACGATATAGATAAAGCAAAACAATTCTATGACCAATATGCTTATGCTGGCAAGGACGAGGAAGGTAAAGACGTTTATATTGGTAAAGATGTATTTGAAAGCATACCGGAAGATGATAAAGCTGAAATATCAACTGGGAATCTAACGATATTACAATACTTTGATAATGTAAAAAATGAATTAGCACCATATATGGTTCAAGCCGAAGATGGCAAAGAATCATATGAAATTGACAGGTATGCAGTAGACAAACGTGAATCAGGCATTCCGTTACATGAAATAAAAGCGTCATTGGCTACATTTGGATTTGATAAAAACCAGGTAGACGAATCGCTGAAGCATATTTTACCGGACGGTTTAATTTCAGATGAAGCGTTCAAGAATCTAACAGTTGATCAATTCAAGCAATATGCAGCAGATCAACCGTTTGACCCACGTATAGGTGCAACATTCCCGTTATTAACACCTGAAAAGATAGCAGAAAGCAAAGAATACGATAATACGACTGAATATATACGAGTTCACCTAAAAACACCACAGTCATATGAAGATTCTATGAAAGTTGCTGAAATAAAACAACGCAACCTATTAGGTCAAGTACGTGGTGAAGGTGAATTATTAGGCGAGAAGTTTGCTAAGACTATAGAGAATATCAGGGAAGAAGGCGTTGTAACAGGCGATAGAAATATAGCAGAAGCGTTAGTCGCTGGCATGATAGGAGTTCCGTTTGGTTTACAGGGATACGCTATCGAAAGTGCGTTAATGGACGATAAAACTCCAGAACAGGCACAAAAAGTTGTTACGTACGTTGACACCGCAAGGCAAAAGATTGCAGAGTTTTCATTACAAGACGATATAAACAAATGGGTTGGGGAAAACAGGGCAAGTATAAAAAAGCAATTAACTGATGTAATTGGATTAAGCCCTAAAGATGCTTCTAGGTCTGCAAGCGTGGCAATGATACCATCAACTATAGGGTTAAATGCTGGCAACTTTATATTTGAAGTTGCAAAGGCTATAGGTGGGTTAGTTCCCATAACACTAATGTCAGCACAACTACATAACGCAACAGGCGAATCAGATGAAGGTGCTGCACAATTAGCGGAATTAGCAGGTGGGTTTGTTATCTTCCCTATACTCTATGCTGGTGAGTTGGCAAAAACAGTACAAATGGGAGAGTTTTCAAGGGCTGCCGGGCAAACATTAGGGTTAGGATTAACCTTTGTATTAGGTGGTGAAACACTAATTAACCTTGCAAAACGTGCAAAAACAGCAATAGACCCACGTTATACATCGTCAAGTGCGTTAGCTGTTAATGTTGAAATATCAAATGTAAAGAATAGATTAGTAAACGTAGAACAACGCAGGAAGATGGTTGAAGATGTGCAATATATGCTGGCAAATAATGTTGATAATGTTCTACAGGTGTTGAAAACGGGGAAAGATGTAAAGTTTACAACTCCTGATGGTCAGATTCATGTGAGGATATCAGGGTTTCAGAGAGCAGTACGAAATGTCACATTCCATGCAACGCCTGATGCTGCTACATTGTTTAAAAGCGAGTTAGCAAACACAGGGAAGTTAACAACAAAGGGTGGTGAACCTTATGGTGGAGAGTTTAGTTCACCACAACTGGCAGGACAGTTTTTTGTCAGACGTTCACCTAAAGACCCAGCAGGATTAGCGACAATCTATTCAGAAAAGGATATAGCGTATAAATTACCTGAAGGTGTCTATGACTTTTTGCAACAAGGCAAATTGGCTGAAGCTAAGGCGTTATTAGTTGAGTTAGAACGTAACGGGGTATTAGATTCAACGAAGATGTATAGGGTTTGGAAGTGGACAGAAGGCGGCAAGATAGAATTTGAATTATGGAAACCTGATGGATTTGAAACGATGGTAATACCTGAAGCCAAGATACCAACGTATGCAAAACAGAAAGGCGAACCAACAGCCGTTACTTATACGAACAGTCCATTGTCTTATACTGAAAGACCAAATATTGTTGAACTGCAGAAACAGGGATATAAAAAAGTCAATGACAAGTGGGTTAAAACAAACTTTATGACAGGTCGTATTGAAGTATGGAAACCTACAGTAACATTGAAACAAAATCAAAAAATACCTGTTTATTGGGTTATAACAAAAAGAGCGTTAGAAGAAGGTAAGGGTATGCCTTCACTGCCACAGATGTATAGGGCAGAAGCATTAGCTGTAGCCACAGATGCTAGAAAGTTTGCACCCTGGAATATAAGATTTAGAAGTAAAACCGATGATCCATATGCAGTAGCAACTAAATCACCGTATGACACAAAACTAAGAACGCTTGAAATGAAGTTGACTGGTGAACAGATGTCTACTATACGAAAACCAGCACCAGCAAGCCAAGAAAGGGCATTAGAAGAGTTTAATACTAATTCAGTATGGGACGAATATTCAAATGCTAAAACAGGTGATATAGAGTATATTAGGCCACCGATAGAACACCCGACTAAATCCGGCACAATGCGTACAAGGGTAAACCTTATTACAGTTGACGAGAAAGGTAATTTTTATCTAGGTCACGCTTATGCTGACAACGCACCTAAAACTGTATTTTCTGTAGCGGGTGGGGGTGTTCACGTTATCACTGAAGGTACAAGAGGTGGAAAGTATGGCGAAACACAAGTTGAAATGTTCCAACCCCCTGTAATATCTGAAACGTATGGAAGATCATTCAAGTCAGCAGCAATGCAACAGGGTAAAGAAGAATTAGGATTAATTATAAACCCTGATAATGTTACTGAGTTGCCTATATATCTAGGAAAAGGCAAGGAATACGGGTTGCCCGGTGAGCGTGTTTTTCTTGCAAGAATAAAAGAGCAGACAATAGACCCACTACGATTCAATGAAGAAGGCGTAAGACGTTCACCAGTAGGAACTAAAACAGAAATAGATGCCCACGTCAAATGGAATGCTAAATCTGGTGATGAGATAATGGTATATCCTGAAGTTTACGACTTCTTTGTTTTACTTTCTAAGACACATCCGGAGTTTGGCATTGACATGGGAAAGATAAAGATATGGAAAGGTGACGAAGTATATGATATGTCAATGGTATTGCAGGGTCGTGATGCTGAATATGCAAGCAGGTTTGAAAAAGGGAAAGCAGTAACCGAAGACATGATCAGGACAGTAGCATTGCAACGGAAGGAATTAAAACAGTCATTTAGGGAATTGCAACAGGAAAAGTACAAGCAGGCTGATTTAGTTATACCGTATAAAGTTCAAGAAGTAATACGTGAGATAGTCATTGATGAGCGTGGTTTTCTTGATTTAGATTCATTACTAAACGCTGGTAGCGTATTATCAGAACGCATAGGCAAAAAGATCGAAAGTAGTGTAAAGCAGGGCGAGGATTTTAGTAAGGCGTTTGAAAACGAGTTTAGTGCTAACCAAAATGTCTATGTAACATTAGTTAAAGATGTAGTTGAATCAGCAAAGGAATTAATAACAAGGGCTAAAACAGAAGCGGAAGTAAAGGCGTTAGACCCTGAATTACTAGATGCCTATAAGGATTTCAGGGATTACTACGTAGATTATCTGATAACTAAGTACGAAGGAATCTACGGTAAATATCCAGATAGACTATCAGAATTACAAATAATGAAGTATGCAAGAGATACACTTGCAAATGCCAATAGGGAAGCATTAAAGATATCAGCGAAACCGAAAGTTGAACCAACGCTAACCGAGCCTTCTATATCTAAAGGTGAAGTACCAGTATATCTTGATAAGGAAGCGAGACAACAACAATATCAAGAAAGACTAACACAAGCATTAGATAAAGAAATAGCAACGCCATATTCAAAGTTCTTTTGGCAATTAGACTTAACATCATACAGGCGTGACGCAGAAACCTTATATGATTGGCTTAATATTGATTATCAGACAGCGTATAAGAACGAGGCTGCAACATACATAAAATCAAATCCTGAATTATTTAGTCCTATATTTACTAAAGCTGCTGAAATATCAACCAGGGAAGGTACAAACTTCAACTATAACTTTGAGCAACAATTACTGGCAATGGAAGGAATACAGAATAAGGCGGTATTATACAACTTAATAGCAACAATAAGAGATAAGACAGCAGATGCAGTATATAGTCGCTATCCTGAATATAACAATGCTTATGTATCAGAAATAAGACAATTAGGAAGTAGTGATAAAACTATTGTTGGTGATCTGGCAAGAGCAGCAGAAAATATAAGCTCAACGTCCGGACGTTCATTACCTGAAGTATTTGAATTGTCTATATTAGAGAATGGTGATTTATTAGTTGTTCAAGGAATTTCAGGCAGTACGGTATTAAGAAATATTAGAAGCAGGGCAATAGAAAGGTCAATGCCATCATTGGTAAAAAAAGGTATTGGCACTCTTGAAATAAGCATGGAAGCGTTAAGACCACCAAGAATTGATAGAACTGAGATAGCTAAAAAAGCTAACGAAATGCGTGAAAAGTTATCAGAAAAACAAAAGGAATCACTGGATGAATATTTTGGTGGAAAGGGTGAAGAAAGTACCTACGGTAGAGAGCGTATACCTTATCGTGGTACAAGGGACATAATACCACCTAGAGGTAAAATAAGGGCAACAGGCGATACGTCAGTACCTTATACGGAAGTTGCAAGAAAAACGGTAGAACCTGTTAGACCGTCATTACAATATATAACACCTGAAAAACCATACTTAGACACACGGTATCCTGCTGATTACACATATACTGATTCACGCTATCCACCCACTACGCCAACAGAAAAATATCCAACACCACCACCAGCACCTTATACAACTCCTCCACCAACAACGTATGTCCCACCTGCACCGACAACGCCTATTCCACCTATAAAGCCACCAAATCCTCGTATCATAATAAAGTTACAAGAAAAATACGACAGATTATCAGATGAGCAAAAATTAGGAGCTATAGCATGGAAGCAGGGGTGGATTTACAAATTATGGTACAATCCGTTTGGTCAAAAGGATATTATCAACTCACGGTATCCAATACCGCAGGTGCAGTATTATACCGGAATAGGGTCTGCTTATAAGTCTGCTATATTCAAAGGTGGTAAAGTACCTCAACACTTAAAGAGAGATATGGGCATTATGGACATAGATAAATCTGTAGGTACTGGCGAGAAGCCGATACTTGAATTTAGTGTTGATGAAGGGCAGACAAAAAGAAAGCCAAAAAAACGTAAAGTAGTTGCACAAACCATGTCTGTTTTTATATAGTATGGTATGGGTGATTCATACGAAGAAGCAGAAAGAAGAATCTACGAAGCTCAATCTTTACCAGGTCAACGTGCATGGTACTATGTTGTCGCTGATAATGTAAAGGGCAGAAACTTCATAGATGGTCCTCATGGTGATTACGATGAAGCATATTCATGGGGAATGCGTAACCTTAACTGTGCATTTACTGTAGAAGAATGCGACACAAGAAACCGTGATGAAGCTACCAGAGTAATACGCCACAGATTAACCGAAACGCAAGGCGTAGATAGTGCACTTGAACGTATCAGGCACACAACAGGAGAAAACTAAATGACAACATTACTGCTAACTGTACTTGGCGTTATGCTTTTTTTGTTTTTTATAGCATGTGTAGGAATAATTTTCTATATTCAAGACAAGAATAAAAAAGCGGTTCAAGGCAGAGTATATGGCTGGTGGTTACGCAAGGAAGGTGGGTTACATAAAGAACTTGTTAAGGTTGAAAATGGCGAAGTTAAACCATCACCAAGTTCAAGGATAGAAGGTGGATATGCTACGAGGTTAGACAGGGAATACAGGGATTTTTATCCTCCAACATCGTTCATCAAATTTTTCCAAGTTCCATGTTCGTATACTTTCTGGGCTGAAAACGATTCCGAACCAATACACCCGTTTAGTGTTATACCGCTTGTATCTGCCCAACAAATTGAACAGGGAAAATCAGAGAAGTTTGCAAAAATAATATCGCTGATGCAGGAAGACACGCTTGGTAAGATTGATACGATTATACGATCAATGAAGTTAAATCCACGAGTATTATATCTACTACTATTTGCATGTCTTGCTAGTGGATTATTCAATTTTATGATAGTATATATGGTATATACGCTGTTAAAGGCATATCTTACATCACTGGGGTACGCATTATGACGACTATTGACAAAGACAGTACATTGTATGGTAGAATAAGAGAAGCATGGGATGCTGATTCTGGGGTCGTAGAATCAATTGATAAAGAAACGCAAGGAGTTAAAAATGTCAAAGGACAAACAAGCCGATCTAGTGAAAGGGTTTTCCAAAGTGAACAAAGGCATGAAGACAGCACTAAAAGGCAGCCGAAAAAAAATATTCTAACTCCAGGCACAAGCAATAAGAATATAGAGGCCAAGCAACTCCGTGTTGGTGTTATTACTCTTGGTAGTGACAATGGTAGCGGAAAAGACGATGATGATTTAGAGGGGATGACTCCTGCTGAACAGGATGTTGAAGGGCCACAGTCTACTATTGAGAAGTATGTATTTAATCCTCCGAGGGATAAGATATTTCAGGCCACAGAATTATATGGCAATGAGATATCTAATTTTGCGTCTGTTCTAACGCAAGAGCATGTTACAGCACCCTGGTATCCGGGAAAAGAATCGGCAGCTAAGTTTTGGATTACCGAGTTCTGCATTTTACGAAGATCGAATAAGCGTAAGTTATTAAAGGAAGGCGTTATGTCGTTAATACCTCGTGAATATGGCGATTCGGGATTTGGAGAACGGAGTAACTTCTAATGGCAATACAAGCACCCAGCCAATCAAAATGGGATGCCTTGCTTTCTACTTTACATCGACCTCTCAGGGTAAGCGACTTTGGCGATATTACAACAGTAGAAGGCAGAGATTTAGCAAAGATAGAATACCACAAGTTTTTGTGTGAAAGAAAAGGATTACTTAAAGGCCCGATGCTTGTCAGTGGATTGCCAAGAGCAGGGAAGACAACATGGGCTGTATTTCACGCTAAATTCCTACGAGATAATTTTGGAATACCGTGTACATTTGATTTCCACCCGAAAGGTGATGAACCGTTTGGGGAATATGAATATTTTGATGAAACAGACTTGCAGGCTGAAGTAAAAAAGGTAACTATCATGGCAAAGAAAAGCGGGTCATGGGATGAACGCTTAGAGATGGTAGATGAAAATGAGGCTATGGACTTTGCCAAACGCCTGAAAATATACGGGCATACACTTGTACTTGATGAAGGCACTCGCTGGCTATCGAACAAGCGTGTTATGTCAAATGTATCTTTAATTCTTTTTTCCATATTAAAACAGTGGGCACATTATGATATGCTTTTTTGTCTGGTCAATCACTTCAAACAGGAACTAAACCGTGATGTACTGAGGTATATGGATCATCAGGGTGTTTTAGTAAACTGTTCGTGGGGATGCCAGTGGAAGGATACTGGACTTTATAATATAAGCAACAATTCATTGCCAGGGCGTGAAGGAAAGATGGAAATGACATTATATGGGCCGAATGTATGGAAATACTTTAATTCATTTAGCCCTATTGCTATGCCGGGGAGGATTTCATTATGAGTTTTAAAATACCTTTTCTAAGTCGTGCGATGCCAAACTCAATTCAAAATATCCAGCAGTATAAACTAACAGCGTCAGGGCAGGATAAAGTTGAAAAAGCTGGTGGTGGTGGGATAGTGGCAGGTGTTGACATGGATGTACTTATGATACTTCATTTTGCTGGTGGTGCGTCAACTATAAGCGAAGTGAGTAAAGAATTAGGCAGAAGCCCACAATTCACACGGAATGTACTTGAAACACTGAGGGGTAGAGGGTATGTAATCATTGAGCAGGTGAGATGAAACGAATACTATCCTTTGTCCTGATATTAGCATCGTTACTATTATTTACCTCGTGCTGGTCTCCAATTTACGTAGATACCCATCCTGTTCAAGATGATACGTATAGTCTTGGAGAAAATATCACACCGTTACGGTGGAAAGCGTTACATGCTTCCAATATATATGTTGGTGGGCTATATGTTAGTGGGGCATTAGATGCTACAGGTAGTTTCACGACTGATAATCTTACGGTCAGAAATAATCTTGCAGTAGGGAACAGGCTATTTTTAAGCCGTGACCCTGTAAACCTATACGAGCCTGTAACGCTAAACTACCTTCAAAGTGCTTTAATAAGTGCTGGTTCTCATATACAAAACACAGATACCATACTTACGACTGATGGAGTGACACCATTAATAGATGCAGGGGTGCTAGAAAATGATTTAAGCACAGATAGATGGTTAGGTTATAGCAGTAATACTTTTCTCGGAGTTGATGTTGCTGGAAGTGATAATCTAGCTCATACAGGAGGAAATGAAGGCGAGGGAAATACAGCTTTTGGCTATAGGGCATTAGAGGACATAACTACTAGTTATTTTAATACTGCCGTAGGCGACAGAGCACTAGCTAATATAACTACAGGATTATATAATACAGCAGTAGGTCAACTTGCACTTGCCAGCACAATCTTAGGAAGTTTTAATACTGCTGTAGGTATGCAGTCCTTACCTGTAAATACAGGTAGTTATAATACAGCAATAGGACTATTTACAGGACATAATAATATAGTAGGTAGTAGTAATGTATTTATAGGGTCAAGTGCAGGTAAAAACGAGTTAGGAAGTGAACAGCTTTATATAGATGTTACTGATACCACTACTCCTTTAATACGTGGTAGCTTTGCAAGTGATAACCTAACAATAAATGGCGATCTCTATGTAAGGGACAGGTCTTATGTTACCTATGATCCTGTAGCAGATAACGAGGTAGTCCCTAAGAGATATCTTGATGCAGCAATAGCTGGTGCTGGAGGTATAGGTGGTGCTGGTACAGCAGGAACAATACCGAAGTTCTCGGCAGCTACAACACTAACTGATTCAATAATTACAGATAGCGGAACGGCAGTAACTATTACTGGTGGATTGGTTGTTACTGAAAATATCACAATGTCAGCAGGTAAATTGGTTGATGGTGTAGATGTATCAGCACATGCTGACAGACACGAATATGGTGGTGCTGACGAAACTAATATAAAAGACCAGCAGATGATAAATTCTAATGCGTTAATGTCTCCAGGTGGTGGTAGCCCTACTTCATTCACAACAACGCTG
>Ga0180007_10003797_pt1 | contig 16496 bp, 15 predicted proteins | sample MM_PC_MetaG_FD_121122 | JGI IMG/M metagenome (GOLD analysis project Ga0180007, IMG submission 121122) | Groundwater microbial communities from the Aspo Hard Rock Laboratory (HRL) deep subsurface site, Sweden - MM_PC_MetaG | ecosystem: Environmental > Aquatic > Deep subsurface > Groundwater... | reverse complement strand
GTATTCCCGTAGTTATTGATAATACACCTCCTACAGTTATTTCAGTAGATTCGGATGGGGAAACTTATAATATAGCTTCTGTTTCTCCACGCACAATCAAAGTAACTTTTAATGAAGATATTGCCAATTTACCAACGATTGGTGTAAATCCCACTTCGATTGAATACCAAACTGTAAATGAATGTGGTGATGGAGATGCAAAAACATTTTGTTTTGACTACGCAATCCCTGTGGGACAAGATTTCCAACACAGAATCCACATTACTAGTGCCCAAGACGTTGCCGGAAATATTATGACTGAAGATTTGGGTCATACTTTTAATGTTGATACAAGCGCTCCTTTAATAACCAGTTTTGAAACAGATAAAGCGGATGGGTTTTATGGGATCGGGGAGTCCATAAATTTTATAGTAGGTTTTAATGACATTGTAAATGTAACAGGTACGCCTTATATACTTCTTAATTCGGGTTCGGGTAGAAGCGCTTATTATATGGGTGGTTCGGGAAGTAATGTTCTTACTTTTAATTATGTTGTTGGAACTTCCGATGGCACAGAGGATTTAGTAAATTCTGCATTATCTATTCAATTGGATGGTGCAATTATGGAGGATGTTAATGGAAATGGTGTCGATTTGGTTTTACCTGACATTTCTATTTTTCAGACGGCACATCAGATATCTATTGATACTACATCCCCATCATCCCCTTCAATTGACAGTTCGAGTCATGTATTGAGTACTTGGAATGACGACAGAACTATTGATATATCTTGGAGTTCGAGTGATGGGACAGGTTCAGGGATTAGAGGTTATTCTTGGGTGTGGGACACAAATTCTGTAACAGTTCCAGATCAAATTGAAGAACCATTTGCATCTTCCGCTACAAGCGGTAAACGGTCGACAAGTCAATCTATTTATTTTCACATCAGGGCTGTTGATAATGTCGGAAATTGGTCAGAAGAAACAAACTACGGTCCGTTCTGGGTAGACTCTGTTAATCCAACAGTTCTTTGGACAAATCCTTTAGTGGGCGATTTATTAAGAGGAGTTGTTTCTCTAGAGGCACAAGCAAATGATAATTTGGGTGGTTCCGGTGTTAATTTTGTTCGTTTTAGATGGATGCCTGTAGGGGGAGTATTTACAACAATTGCCGAAATATTTACCGGACCATCCTATCAAACCCCATGGGATACGGTAGGTCTTAATGGAAGCTACGTTTTAAGGGCAAGAGCGTTTGATAATTCTGGAAGAGCAAGTTCTGAGGTAAGTAGTGATATAAATGTGACTATTGATAATACTCCTCCGACACTTAATTCAGCTTACACTTTAGATGAGGATCATAATGGGTATATTGACACAATCCAGCTTACATTTGATGAAAATATTGATGATAACAAGCTCGGTAGGGGGGCGGATGGATGGAGTGCAGACGGATACACTGTTAATTCAGTAACTTCAGTTCAGGGAGGTTTGCCGAATGACAGTGACAATGTTCTTTATCTTAATTTGGTAGAAAATACTTATGATACCGGAGCGACTCCAAATATTCTCTATACCTCACCCGCCACAAGTACTCATGACCTTGCGGGAAATGAGTTGGTGATGATTTCTCCACTTGTTTCTCAAGATTATGCAGAGCCGGTAATTATCTCAGTGGAAACTCAGGATACTGATTCAGATAAATTGTTGGATGCTCTGAAAGTTAAGTTTTCAGAACCGATTGATGGCTCGAGATTGGAAGGATCAGAAGAAATAAATCATTGGTCGATTGAGGGCTACGACCTTGCTTCTGTCGATTGGGGGGACGTAGAAGATGATGATATTATTTTCTTAAGGCTTACACCAGAGAAAACGGAAAATGATACAGGAACTATTCCCCCTGTCTCTTATAGGCATGACTTGATTTTTAACAGTGTTCATGATTTGTCTTTTCAGGATAATGAGTTAATCGAGGGTACTTGGGGAAGTTCAGATAAGGCTTCTCCTCAAGTCTCTTGGGTAAATCCTACCAAAGATGCTATTATTTCAGGAACTATAAATGTTGAAGTTACGGCTTTGGATAATGACCTGACAGGTATTCAAGATGTTAAATTTGAATATAAAAGAAATATTGATGGGGCAGAATGGCAGGAAATTGTCACAGATTCAGAAAGTCCATATGCAACAGATTGGAACACAACAGGCCTTCCTTTGGATACCTACACATTAAGAGTTACGGTTAATGATAATGCGGAGAATGCAACAATAATTGAGAGGGCTGTTAGTGTAGCCGCAGTTGTTTCAGGCGAGTCAGGAGTTGGAGCAAGTACGGAAAGCGCAGTAGTTACTTGGACAACTGATAGACCAACTTCTTCAAGGGTAGTCTATGACACTGTAAGCCACTCAGGATTAGGAGAAGCTCCAAACTATGGCTATGCTTGGTCAACTGGGACAAGTGATACTGATTCAAAAGTACTGAGTCATTCTATTACAATTGGAGGTCTTTCTGCGGGGACGATTTATTATTACAGGACTATTTCGGCAGGTTCACCTACCGCAATAAGTAATCAAAATACTCTTGCTACCCTTTCCATAGCCGGCGCTCCGGCTCCTGGACCTTGGAGCGGACTAGTTGCAGGAATAAGTACAGTTGCTAATGTTCCTTGGACAACAAGTGTTTACAGTGCAGAATTTCCTGAATCTACAGAAGTAACTACCACGGAAGAAGTTAATGCTGAAGAAAACGAACAAGTTCTCGGAGAAGAAACTCAAGTAAAAGAAACTAAGAAGACTTGGATTTGGATAATAACAATTGCATTAATTTCCTTTATTGGTTTTATATATCTTCGCAAAAGATCAAAAAAGAGTTAATATTAGTGGATGAAATTCATCCATAAAATTGCCCATCTTTTTACCCCCAGAGAATCAAATAATCAAAAGGCTAAGCTTCTGCATAATTCCAGCTTAACCTTAATTACTTTTGCCTTTATTTTTTATCAACTAATAATTTCGTTTGTACCGAGGTTTGGCTCTAAGATATTAGGATTTGCGGCCAATATTTCTCCTGATGAGGTGGTGGCCCTTACCAATGCAAAAAGAGCACAGGCGGGGCTTTCCGCGTTGAGCCTTAATTCAACCCTATCTCAAGCGGCACAAGCTAAAGGGGCAGATATGCTTAACAAAGGTTACTGGGCCCATGTAGCGCCCGATGGGACGCAGCCATGGGCCTTCTTTACCGATTTTGGCTATAAATATCGATATGCGGGGGAAAACTTGGCCAGAGACTTTTCTTCAGCTTCGTCTGCGGTTGAGGCTTGGATGAATTCTCCTTCACATAAAGAAAATCTTCTTTCCGGGAAATACAAAGAAATAGGAATTGGGGTAGTTGAGGGAAACCTTGCCGGAGTTGACACGACTATTATCATTCAGTTTTTTGGTACCAAATATGCTGATACCGTGCCCGCTGTCCCCATCGCTGAAGCTAAAGCGGTTGTAGAAAAGCCTGTCGCAACTTTTATTCCTACTATGGCTCCAACTCAGGTGATCACTACTGTGGAAGTAGCTAAAGTTTTGGTTTCACCGTTTAACGTCACCAAATCGGTTTCTTTGGGAATTGTGGGGCTTTTGCTTTTTGTCTTGATTATTGATGGAATTTTGGTTTCAAAAAGGAAAGTTGCACGAATTGCGGGAAGAACCTTTGCTCATATTGCATTTTTGGGAATGATATTAGCAATTGCATTGATTTTAAAAGCTGGAAAAATTATTTAATATGAAAAGTATGGCGAAACATTTACCTCATTACTTTGTTCTTTTTGGTCTTCTTTTGGCCGGAATATTGGCATTTGTGCTTTTTTCATACGATCAGGCCTTTCAGATGATTGTAGCGATTGCGGTGGCTATTTCGTACGTTATCTGGGGTCTTGTTCATCATTCTATTCATAAAGATCTTTATTTCTCCGTAGTTTTAGAATATTTAGCAATTGCAGCCTTGGGGCTTGTAATGGTCTTTTCGTTGATTCTGAGAACCTAATTTTGTATACTTGCAAGTACCTTTATGAAAAAAGTAACAAAAGCAGTAATACCCGCAGCAGGCTTCGGTACCCGTTTTTTGCCTCAAACCAAAGCCATGCCTAAAGAGATGCTTCCTATAGTGGATAAACCCATTATCCAGTACATTGTTGAGGAACTGGTTGAGGCCGGAATTAAGGATATTATTATAGTTACGGGATATCATAAAAGGTTGATTGAGGACCATTTTGACTTTCCCAATAAGGATCTTATAGAAAATCTTGAATCGGCGGGAGATAAGAAAAAGCTTCTTTTGGAAGAAATTAAGCATATTTCGGAGCTTGCCAATTTTATTTATGTCAGACAGAAAGGTCCTTATGGAAACGGTACGCCGCTTTTAAATGTCAGGCACATTGTGGGAGATGAACCTTTTATATATGCATGGAGTGATGATTTTATCGTTTCAAAGCCCTCTCGGTTCAGGCAATTGATGGAAGCGTATGAGAAATACGGTTGCAGCTGTTTGGGATCAATAAGAGCTACAAAAGATGAGGATTATGACAGATATGGTTTTGCGGGTGGCAAAGAAATAGAACCCGGAATAATTGAGGCAAAAACCATAATTGAAAAACCTGGAAAAGAAAATGCCCCTTCGGATTTGGCCAATGTTTCCGGATTTTTATTTACCCCCGATATTTTTGAATTTATAGATGAGGCTTTGCAAAGCCTCAAAGAAGGTGAAGAGCTTTACTATAACAGGGCGCTTGATCTGATGCTTAAAGCAGGTAAAAAGATTCTTGCGGTTGAGATTAAGAACGGAAAGTATTATGACACTGGCGATAAAATGCAGTATATGAAAACGGTTGTGGAATTTGCCCTAAAACACCCGGGGCTTAATGGAGAGTTTAGGGAATATCTTGCCTCACTTAAACTTTAAGTTACTTATTTATGTTTATTAGTCCTACAAAAGGCGAATTGACTGTCGAAGAGGTAATTGGTGATGTCTCAGATTTTGTAAAAGATGAGCCCGGAAGTTATTACAGACTGGTTATCGGGACCGACTCACAAACCAAGAGCATAGCGGAAAAACCTCAAATTGATTATGTAACGGCAATTGTAGTTCACAGAAAAGGCCATGGAGCAAAGTATTTCTGGAGGAAAGAAAAAAAGAACAAAATACCCGTATTAAGGGACAAAATCTATACAGAAACCCTAATGTCTCTTTCATGCGCTCAGGAATTGGTACCCTTGCTTCGAAAAGCAATTACTCCTATCAAATACGATTTCGAGATTCATATTGATGTAGGTCCCATAGGGCCAACAAGAGATATGATTAAAGAGGTTGTGGGAATGGTAAATGGCAACGGATTCGTGGCAAAAACAAAACCGGAATCCTGGGGAGCATCAAGTGTTGCAGATAAGCATACATAGCACTTTATAGTTACTTGTTTTTTCTTTTTCTATTACGCACTTGGTTTTCTAGATGGTCTCAAGAAATAATTTACTACAAAATTAAGAATCTCATGTAGGGGTTGAGATTAAAAAAAGAGGCGCTATAATTAAAGTTACGTTTTTTGATATATGAAGGCAATTATTCCTACGGGCGGAATGGGGACGAGAATGCAGCCAATGAGCTTTTATGTTAATAAGCATTTTCTTCCGGTTGCTAATAAGCCCCTTATTTTTTATCCTATTGAGGCTATTGCTTCATCTGGAATTAAAGAAGTATTAATTACTTATAACCCCGGAGGATTAGATCTTGCTAAGAAGTTTTTGGGAGACGGAAGCGTTTGGGGTCTTAAGTTTACCTACATTCTTCAAGAAAATCCCCGCGGAGGATTAGCTGACATTGTCAGAGTTTGTGAGAAAGATCTTAAAGGAGATTTATTTTTACTTCATTTGGGAGACAATATTTTTACGGAAGGAATAAAAGAACAAGTTAAATACTTTCTTGATAAAAAACCTAACGGAATGGTGACGATGCTTAAATTTAAAGACAACTTCAGACTTGGGGTTCCTGTTTTTAACAAAAAAGGAGAGCTTGTTGATTATCTGGAAAAACCCCAAAAACCTCCAAACCAATATGCGATTCCAGGACTTTATTTTTTTGATAATAATGTATTTAAGTGTTTTAGCGGTAAAGATAAAATTACACCTTCAGAACGCGGAGAACTTGAAATTAGAGCTCCCTATATGTGGCTTATTAAGCACGGCTACAAAGTTGAAGTGCAGGAATATAAAGGCAAATGGCTTGATCCCGGAAAATTCGATGATTGGATATATTCAAACCAATATCTTTTAGATAAGACTTTGGAGTCGAAGATTGAAAGTAAGATTGACGAAGACTCTGATATAAGCGGAAGGATTTATATGGGAGAGGGTTGCACTATCAGAAACTCTGAAATTAGGGGACCTGTTTCTATTAAAAACAATACTTCAATAATCGATTCATACATTGGCCCTTATACTTCAATTGATGAAGGTTGTTTGATAGAAGGATCCAGGATTGAAAATTGCGTCTTAATGGACAACGTCAAAATCTATAAAGTTAAGCAGCAAATAGATAATAGCTTAATAGGACCAGAAGCTTCAATTTCTTCAACTGATGGAAGACATTCATGTTTGGAATTTTTCATTGGGGAAAAAGCAAACATCAAACTTTAAATATTATTTATGAAACTTCTTGTAACAGGCGGAACCGGGTTTATAGGGTCCAACTTTATTAGGTACTGGTTAAAAAATCACACAGACGATGAAATAGTTAATTTAGATAAATTAACCTATGCGGGACATATTTCCTCAACCAAGGATTTTGAAAAAAATTCTAAGTATAAATTTATAAAAGGGGACATTTGTGATCAGAATATGGTTGGAGAGGCAATCGTTGGCGTTGATTGCGTTATTCATTTTGCTGCGGAGAGCCATGTGGATAGATCAATCGTAGGTCCTCAGGTTTTTCTTCAAACCAATGTTATAGGGACGCAGGTTTTGTTGGATGCTGCGGTTAAACACAATATAAAAAGATTTCATCATGTCTCTACAGATGAGGTTTTCGGAGAACTTTCATTGGATTCAAAAGAGAAGTTTACTGAAAATACTCTGTATGATCCCCGCAGTCCCTATTCAGCGTCAAAAGCCGGATCGGATCATCTGGTAAGATCGTATTTTCATACTTACGGACTTCCTATTACAATTACCAACTGCTCTAACAACTTTGGTCCATATCAAGACCCTGAGAAGTTTATTCCGAGGGCTATCACAAATTTAATAGAAGGAAAAGAAGTTCCTTTATATGGAGACGGTAAATATGTCAGAGATTGGCTTTTTGTAGAAGATCATATAAGGGCAATAGAAACAGTTTTGTTAAAAGGAAAAATTGGGGAAACTTACTTGGTGGGAGGGCTTACGGAGGATATTAATCATTTGCAGGTAACCAAAAAACTTCTTAAAATCTTCGGAAAAGGCGAAGACTTTATTAAGTTTGTAAAAGATAGGAAAGGACATGACAGAAGATATGCGGTTGACTGGAATAAAATTAAAAAAGAACTCGGATGGGAACCTTCGTACGGATTTGATGAATGGCTTGTAAAAACAGTAGATTGGTACAAAGATAATGAATGGTGGTGGAAGCCCTTAAAAAAAGAAGCAGAGAAGTTGTATGAAAAAACAGGACAGAAATGACAGATAATAATTACATAACAAAAACTTCCATTGACGGTCTTCTTATTGTTGAACGACCGATATTTTCCGATGACCGGGGTTTTTTTAGGGAAATCTTTAGATTAAATGACCTGGAAAAAGAAATCGGCATGGAATTTATAATTGTCCAGGCAAATCATTCGCGTTCGCTTCCTAACGTAATTAGGGCTCTTCATGCGGAAAATTGGAACAAATTGGTTTATCCATTAACAGGAAAAGCATTTTCGGTGGTTGTTGACATAAGGCCGGAATCTTCCACGTTCGGAAAATATGAAACTTTTGAGTTTGACGGAGAAAAACCCAAAGGCATTTTTGTTCCAAAGGGGCTGGCTAATTCCGTCTGCGCTGTTGGGGATAAACCTGTTGATTATATATATTTAGTTGATGCCTATTATGACGGGACGGATACAAGAGCAGTTTTATGGAACGATCCGGATTTGAACATAAAATGGCCTGTTAAAAACCCGATTATTTCTCAAAGAGACAGACAAAACCCTACATTAAGGGAGATGTTTCCTGAGAAATTCAAAAAGTAAATAAGCGGAGCTTGAAATTTATGAAGTTATGAAAAAGATATATATATCAGGATCTCGGGGAATGGTTGGTTCGAGGTTTTTGGAATTAATCTCTACTGATTTAATCCCGCTTACTCCGGAATTAAATAGTCTTGATATAACCAAAAAGGCTTCAGTTGATTCTTTTTTTGAATTGGAAAAACCGGATACTGTTTTACATTTTGCGGCGTTTACCGATGTGGGGGGTGCGGAAAGTCAGCGGAGAGATAGAAACGGATCTTGCTGGAAGATAAATGTTGAAGGATCTTGCAATCTTGCGGAAGCCTGCAAGAAACACAATTCTCATTTAATTCATATTTCCACTGATTATTGTTTTTCGGGATCAAATGAAGACCCTGGTCCCTATTCGGAAGACCATCTTATTGAAAAAGATGAGAAGAAGTTAACATGGTACGGATTTAGCAAGGCAGAAGCCGAAAGAGAACTCACAAAGATATTGGGAAATAATTTTTCAATTCTAAGATTAATTTATCCAGTAAGAGGAAAGTTTGACGCAAAACTTGATTACATCAGAAAACCTCTCTCATTATTCGATCAGGGTAAACTCTACCCTCTTTTTGGCGATCAGCAGGTTTCAATAACTTATATAGATGAGGCCTGCCGGGCAGTAAGTAAAATAATTGATGGAAAACTATATGGCATATTTCATGCCAGTACCTCAGATACAACAACGCCATATGAATTAATCAACTATGTAATTGAAAAAACAAGAGGGGTAAAGAATGCGGCAAAAAAGTCATCGCTTGATGAATTTTTAAAGACTGTCGACAATCCCGTCAGATATCCCAAATTTGGTGGATTAAAAGTTGAAAGTACGGAAAAGAAATTGGGAATTAAGTTTAGTTCTTGGAGAGAAGTTATAGATAAACTTAAAGACGATCTCTCCACTTCTTAATTTCTTTGTGATTTCCCGAAAGAAGAACTTCTGGAACTTTCCAATCTCTATACACTTCCGGCCTTGTGTATTGGGGATATTCGACATATCCCGGTTTTGAATGCGATTCTTCTATAATAGACTCCTTTTTTCCTACGACTTCCGGGATTAATCTAACTATCGAATCAGTTAAAATCATTGCGGGAAGTTCCCCTCCGGTTAAAACGTAATCACCTATTGAAATAACTTCATCTACCAGATGTTCATGAACTCTATGATCAACACCTTCATAGTGGCCGGCAATTAAAATTAGGTGGGGAAGTTTACTTAGTTCTTGTGATTTTGTTTGAGTAAATCTTTCACCTCCCGCATCAAGAAGGATTGTTTTGGAATCTTTCGTTTTTAATTCTTTTAAGGCCGTACCAATGACATCAACTCTCATGATCATTCCAGGTCCTCCTCCATATGGTCTATCATCAACCGTGCGTCTGTCATTAAGTCCCCATTTTCTTAGATTGTGGATATTAATTTCCACCAATGACTTGTCCTGAGCCCTTTTAATAATTGATTCATCAAAGGGTCCACTAAACATCTGGGGGAATAATGTCAGAATGTCGATTTTCATAACTCTTCTGTATTTTAGCAGTTAAGCCTGCTAAAGTTAATGAGTATGGATAAAGTTGTGATTGTTATGCCTGCATATAATGAGGCGGATAATTTGAAGCTCATGATTCCTAAGCTTTTCGAAGAAGAATTTCCAAAGATTGATCATGTTGAAATGCACCTTTTGATTGTTGATGATTATTCACCAGATAAATCTGGGGATCTAATTAAAGATTTTCAGAAGAAATATAAAAACCTACATTTATTCCAAAAACAGAAGGAGGGTTTGGGATGGGCATACATAAGAGGTTTTCAATATGCGATTGAAAAAGTGAAAGCAGATGCAGTATTGGAAATGGATGCAGATTTTCAACACCCTCCACGTTTTATAAAACCGATGATAGATGCATATTTGGCAGGTGCCGATTATTGTATTGGTAGCAGATATATAAAGGGAGGCTCGGTGCCTAAGGAGTGGGCAATACCTCGTAAAGCCGTTAGTTATTTTGGAAATCTTTTTATTAGAGTGGTTCTTTTAAAGTTTAAAATTCACGATTTAACTACTGGTTTTAGGTTAACTAAGGTGAAAGGTGTTTTAGATAAAATCAATTTGGAACATTTAATGAGTTTGGACAAGTTTGCTTATAAAGTTGACCTTCTTTATCAATGCTTGAAATATTCGACAAAGACAGTTGAAGTTCCGCTTGAATTTGCATCCCGAGTCAAAGAAAAATCTAAATTCAACTGGGGGGAGTTTGTTGCCACCATTAAAGTAGCAATAATTTTAGGGATTAAAGATAAAACAAGGTTTATTAAATTCGGAATTGTGGGTTTTACTGGATTTTTGGTTAATTATTTAGGGCTTGAGGTTTTAAAAAAGTTTGGTCTTTCAACTTATTTTTCCACACTTCTTGCGACGGAGGCTGCAATTATATCTAACTTTATCTTTAACAATATCTGGACGTTTAAGGACAAAACAATAAATAAAGTTGGAGATATCATTCCCCAGTTTTTGAAATTTAATCTTTCATCTTTATTTGCAGTAATTGTCCAGCCGTTAATAGTAACAGGGGCAACTAGAATATTTTCGGATAGTCCTATTGTAAGACTGTTTGCTCTGATCTTTGCTCTTATTGTTGTGGTTATTCCTTATAACTACGTTGTCTACAACCTTTTCATTTGGAAGACATGGAAGCTTCCATGGAAGAAGAAATGATTATTTGAGCTCCTCTATCCACCCGTAGTTGCGGTTTCTGTATTGATTCTTGATGGATTTGAACTTGCCCTTTTCGGGGAGGAAATCGTGGATTGCCAAGCTCATCAGTATCTCCGATTAATCTATATCTTTGTTCATTCAGTCGCCAGTGACGTGGAATTTCCATTTATATAATATTAGACGGAAAACACTGGTTTAACCCACGCTTTTTAGAGGAATGGTGCCCAGTTGGAGATGGGCATAGTGTTTTGGGAGATGTAGGCCAGTGAAAAAAGAAATATCGGAATAATAATAATTACAAAGGCAATTTTAAACTCTTTGGTTATTAAGGTATTTGAATAAGCCTTAATGATAAAAGGGACAACGGGAAGGGAATATCTGAGAATGTCTCTGTGAGCTACAAATAAAATTGAAAGAATAAAAATGCCGGTAAATATGGACGTGACAAAATCTTTTTCTTTAATAAGTTTTAGTAGTCCCAAAATTCCCAAAAGGTATATAAATATAATTTCTTCTAACCAGAATGTTCCTACCCAGGAAGCAGAATAATTAAAAACTGAAAACGGGGGAAACATCAAATGAATGTTGTCTCCCGAATGAAAATAGGCCCAGAAATTTTTAAACTGGATACCAAAAAGCAGGAAAACCAGGATCAGGGAAAGAGGAATAAAAAGAATCGGCCAGGATTTTTTAATATCGGTAGACTTTAGTGCGGTTTTATTTTTTAGAATTAGAGCTTTAATTGCAGGAATTAAAATTGCGGCAGCATAACTTACAAAAAGGAGAATCCCGGGAGGTTTCGCAAGCTGTGCTATGGCTCCCCAGAGTCCTGCAGCCAAGTATTTTTTATTTTGGAAAAAGTAAATAGATGCGATAATTCCTGCGATAAATAAAGGCTCTGCGGACCCAACCGATTTAACAATCAGCCAGCGGGCGGGGAAGATTGAAAAGACCAATGTCAAAAATAATGAATTTGCCTCGTTTTGGTATTGTCTAATAAATTTAAAGAAGAAATATGTTGCTAAAACCGAACCGGCCACGGTTATAAAAAGCATTGCGTAGGGAAAACCGAAAAACACGGAGAAGATTCTTATAAGAAAGGGAAATAACGGGAAGTGGGCTGCGTAATATTCAAGGGGAAGTGGAAATTGAAAATTCCATTTTATGAATTCGGGGTTATAGAGGCTTTTGGCGATTGCTAAATATATAGGTCCGTCGTAGTTTGAAACTATTGTTGCCATTCCTGCCTGCGGAAGAGGGATTGACCAGAAACTTTTCAGTCTTGCAAAAAAAGGAAGCCAGACAAAAATGGTGGGAATAATAGATATTGCCAGGATTAAAATGAGCCTTTGAATCTTTTTCATTAAGTCTATTATATGCTAGACTTTGCCTGTATGGCAAAGATTGGTTTGTCTGTGGTCGTTCCCGTGTATAATGAAGAGGCGGATCTTGCTAAAAACATTCCCACACTTGTTTCTTTTCTGCAAAAAGAAATGGGGAAGTATGATTGGGAAATAATAATTGCTGATAACGCATCGAATGATAAAACTCCTGAAGTCTCCCTTGAATTAATTAACAAATATCAAGGGATTAAATATAAAAGACTTGAGAAAAAAGGAAGGGGTGGGGCTCTTAAAAACATTTGGTCGGAATCTCAGAACGAACTTCTTTCTTATATGGATATAGACCTTTCAAGCGATATTTCATTTTTTCCTGAACTAATAGAAAGTCTTACGGAGGGATATGATATAGCGATTGGATCAAGGCTTGCTAAAGGGGCAAAAATAATAAACAGGCCCTTTATAAGAGAGATTATGTCCAGAAGCTACAGCCTTCTTTTCAGAACTTTTTTCGGTACCAAATTCAAGGACGCTCAGTGCGGCTTTAAGGCAATTACAAAAAAGACTGCGGATATAATACTTCCTAATATTAAAGATAGCGGCTGGTTTTTTGATACGGAACTATTAATAATTGCCCAAAAGGCTGGTTATAAAATAATGGAGTTTCCTATTGCCTGGAAAGACGATCCTAATTCGACGGTTAAGGTAGCAAAAACTGCATGGGGAGACATAAAAGGAATGTGGAGAATATTTTGGCAAAAGCCATGGAGGAAACTTATATGATCAAAAAAATAATAAATTTCATCAAAGAAAATAAATACGAGGTAATAATACTGGGTATTGTTCTTATTATAGCCGCCTTTTTAAGGCTTTATAAAATAGTCGATTATATGACCTTTTTGGGGGATGAGGGAAGAGATGCAATTATAGTCAGAAGGTTTTTGGTCTATTTTGATTTAATGCTTGTCGGCCCCGGAACATCAGTCGGGAATATGTATTTGGGTCCCTTATACTATTATCTTATTGCTCCCTCACTTTTTTTGGCAAGGTTTTCTCCGGTGGGGCCATCCGTCTTTGTTGCCTTGATGGGTGTTGCAACGGTTTTTCTTACCTGGCTTACAACAAGACAGTGGTTTGGTAAATACGCGGCGCTTATTGCGGCGGGTCTGTATGCGCTAAGTCCTACAACAATTATTTATTCAAGATCATCCTGGAATCCAAACGTGATGCCATTTTTTGCCCTCCTTTGTATTTATTCTCTTTGGAAAATATGGAAAGAAGAAAAATACACATGGTTTTTGGTTTTGGGAATTTCATATGCCTTTTGTCTGCAATCGCATTATTTGGGACTTTTACTTCTTCCCACAATTGGATTATTCTTTGTAATTAAATCTTTAAAGTTGAAAAAAGAAAACCTGATTAAACCGTTTGTTAAAAATGCGATAATCGGAACAATTATTTTTCTTTTCTTAATGAGCCCCTTAGTAATTTTTGATGCAAGGCACGGCTTTAGAAATTATTCTTCAATAAAAACTTTTTTTACGGATAGACAAAAAACTGTTTCGATTGCTCCTTGGAACGCAATTCCTAAAATGTTTCCTATTTTTGAAAATGTTAATACCAGATTAATTGGAGGAAGAAATAATATTTCGGGAATATATTTGAGCATAATAAGCTTGGTTTTTGTGGTTTGGTTATTTTTTAACAAGAAAAAAATTAATACCAAATCAAAAGATGCTTATATATTACTACTAACATGGATTTTTTTTGGTCTAATAGGATTAGGGTTATATAAACAGGAAATATACGATCATTATTACGGGTTTTTCTTTCCTGCTCCGTTTATTTTTATAGGTTTTTTAATTCAAAGCATATACCCGGTTGCCAAAAAAGCGGGCAGGATTTTGATTATTGCGGGTCTTTGCTATCTTCTTTTCTTAAACATCAAAGAAAGTCCGCTAAGATATTATCCTAATCAGCAATTAAGAAGAGCAAGGGAAGTTGCAGAGAAAGTTTCGCAAGAGGTTGGTGATAAAGAATTTAATTTTGCAGTTATTGCAGAAAGAAATTATGAAGCAGGTTATCAATATTTTTTGGAACTGTGGGGAAAGAAAGTTGTCAAGATAGATGCTCAAGAACCTGATACAATAACGGACCAATTATTTGTTGTTTGCGAGACGGAAAAAGACAAGTGCGATCCGACCCACAATTCTAAGGCAGAAGTTGCAAATTTCGGCTGGAGTAGAATTGAAAGTCAGTGGACCATATTCGGTACAACTTTATATAAATTAGTACATACTAAATAATCATGAATTACGAAGAATCAATTAAAATACTCGGGGAAATTAAAAAGGCAAAAAAGATCCTTATTAACTGTCACTATAAACCAGACCCTGATGGAATAGGAAGTGCTTTGGTAATTTACAATACTCTTAAAAAGATGGGTGATTTTGAGATGGATATAATTTGTCCAAGTAAGCCTCCGGAATATTTGAATTTTCTTTCAGGTTTTGAAAATATTAAGCAGGTAGATTATTCAAAATTCGATTTTTCCAGATACGATCTTTGGATTATTCCCGATGCCGCAAATTGGTGGCAGATATCCGGGATTATGGATTTTAATCCCCATGGGGTAAAAGTTGTTAATTTCGATCACCATGAAACAAATGAAGTAACCTTTCAAAGTTCAATTATTTCAAAAGGATTAAGTTCAACGGCGGAGCTTTTATACGGATTATTTGAGGATTGGGGTATTAAACTGGACAAAGATATTGCCGAATGTCTTCTTGTGGGAATAATCGGAGATACCGGAGTTTTTAGGTATACCAATGTAACTTCAAAAACTTTGGAAATAGCTAAAACATTAATGGATTTGGGGGCTGATAAGAACAATATTGTTATGAAAACTTACGGATCAATTCCCTTTAAAGAAATGAAGTTTTGGGGAAGGGTAATTGATTTGATGCGGTTTGAAAAAGACTATAGCTTTGTTTGGGTGGCAATATCGCTTGAAGAATATGAAAAATACGGAAGACCTGCAGAAGCAAAATCGGCAAGCGCCAGCAGTTTTGCATCCATAGTAGATGATACTAATTTTGGAATTGTAATAGTTGAAGAAAAGAAAGATTTTATTACCTGTAGTTTTAGATCAAGAGGGGACTTTGATATATCCCCGATTGCGACGGAATTGGGAGGGGGAGGACATAAGGAAGCGGCGGGAGCAAGATTGGTCGGGCTTCCTTTTGACGAAGCCGTAAACAAGGTTTTACAAGTTGCAAGAAAGTATGCTAAAAAAACTGACTAAGGAAATACTTGAACACAAATTGGTTTATTTATTTCTTTTAATAATTCTTGGTTTTGGTTTATTTCTTAGGGTTCATAATATTGATAGACTTTTAGGTTTTTATTTTGATCAGGGCAGAGACGCCTTGGTTATTTGGGATCTTTGGCATTTTGGAAATATTCCTTTTATTGGTCCCACAACCGGAATCGCCGGAATTTTCAGAGGCCCCCTTTATTACTATTTAATTGCACCGTTTTATCTTATAGGTAAAGGAAACCCTGTCTATCCTTCCGTCTTTCTTTCTTTAACAACCGTTGTTGCTTCGGGTTTGATGTACTATCTTGGTTTTAAAATTCAAAATAGAATAACGGGACTTATTGCAGCAATCTTATCTTGCCTTTCCTTTAATATTGTCGTAGCTTCCCGATGGCTTTCAAATCCGACTCCAATGCTTCTTTTAAGTGTTTTATTTGTCTGGATGCTTGTTTTGATTGTTGAAGGCAAACGTTTGGCGTGGATTCCTGCCATATTTATCGCCACATCCTCGCTTTTTCATTTCGGTTCGGCGGGCGAAGTCTATTATTTCATAACACTAATCGGAGTTTTGATTTGGCAGAGGAAACATTTACCGGAAAGAAAAATTGTTTTTTGGTCAATAATTTTGGCGTTGATAACCGTTTTGCCTTTAGTTGCCTTTGATATTAAAAATCAGGGGATACTGATAAATAATATAAAGAAATTTTTAATAACGGATGAAAGTTTTACTTTACCTACATGGGCAATGGTTACGGCAAAAATTGCATTTTATTATCAGGTTTTTACCAGCAAAATTTTTAATGCAAGATACGCTTTGGAAAAATTTCTCTTAAGCGGAGTTTTGTTTATATTTATTTATCATCTTAGGGATCTTATAAAGAAGG
>Ga0180007_10003796_pt1 | contig 16497 bp, 17 predicted proteins | sample MM_PC_MetaG_FD_121122 | JGI IMG/M metagenome (GOLD analysis project Ga0180007, IMG submission 121122) | Groundwater microbial communities from the Aspo Hard Rock Laboratory (HRL) deep subsurface site, Sweden - MM_PC_MetaG | ecosystem: Environmental > Aquatic > Deep subsurface > Groundwater... | reverse complement strand
TTGTGAAAGCAGAAGTAGAATCAAGTGAGTTTTTTGCTAAAACTATAAAAGAAATTGGTCAAGTTACTTTAGAAATGATAAATAGTATCGAGAATAAAAATTTTGATCAAAAACTACTTACCCAAAACGAAAGATTATTAGAAAAACTTGGTGTTGTTGGAACAAAAGCAAAAAAAATTGTTAAAGAAATTGAGAATCATGGAGGATTTGCGAAAATTACAGGTGCCGGTGGAGTTAAAGATGGTTCTGGTTGGCTTTTGGCATATCATCCTGATAAAAACGGATTGGATTCATTTTTGAGTAAAAAGGCTATAGAAAGCTACAAAATTGAAATAAAATAGATTTTTTACACTAACAAATATTATTATGAAAAAAGAAAACTCTAATCTGCAAGAAGCATATAATCAACGTTCTTTTGATAAAGCTCCAAAGATATATCGTGATATCTCATTTGCAAAATTAATTTACCGTGCCATAGGCTTAAATGAAACATCAGTGAATTTAAAAGTGTTAGATCTTATGTCCGGTCCAGGGAAGTTGGCTAGAGAATTAGCAAAACAATTACCTGCAACTTATTATTGTTTAGATTTTGCAGGTTCTCAACTTTCAAAAATATCGCCAGAAGTTTCAACTTCTAGGATACTTGCTGAGGTTCAATCATTGCCAATTGAATTTGAGTCATTCGATGTTGTTGTTGTGCGATTTGGAATTAAGGATTTAACCATTGATGCCCAACCAAGTGTTATCGCCGGTTTATTTAGAATTTTAAAACCCAATGGGTGTCTGATTGTAGCAGACATGATGGCTCCAGAAGGTGCTGACGAGTGGCTAAATACTCAGCATGCTTTAAAACAAGAACTTGGTGGTCGAAATCCACAGATTGAAGGAAAATGTAATATTCCATCAGAAGCTGAGTGGATTGGACTATTAGAAAATGCTGGTTTTCAGGCAGAAGTGTTTGAAAGATCTGTAAGCTGTGTTAATACAAATGATTGGAAAAAAAGTAAACAGGTGAGTGGCATGCAATTAGTTAAACTAAACAAAATGATAAAAGATGCGCCAGATCATATAAAAAGAGTGCTTAATATACGTCAAGATTCAAGTGGTTTAAAAATTGATTACCCGTTAGTTGTACTCAAAGCAATAAAACTTAGTTCAGAAAAGACAAATTAATAAAAAATTATTATTTAAGAGATAATCTATGAAAAAACAAGTAACTGTTTCAGCACCAGGAAAACTTATGCTTCTTGGAGAACATGCTGTAGTTTACAATCGTCCATGCATTGTGACAGCGGTAGGGCAAAGGCTTAGTGCTACATTAGAGATAATCTCAGAAAATAGACTTGAGCTTGATGCTAAAGATGTTAAAGTTACTGGTTATATTAAACAATTAGTAGAACTTGGTCAGGGTAATATACCAAAAGGTGCAAATTTTGTGGAAATGGCGGTTAAGAATTTTAATGAAAAATTTAAGATAAATTCAGGTATTCGAATAAGGACTCAATCGGAATCATCATCATTATTTGGACTTGGTTCTTCTTCAGCTTCAACTGTATGTACGATAAAGGGTTTAGCTGTTTTATTTGATATTAAACTATCAAATAAAGATATTTTTAAATTAGCATATAAGACAGTGCTTGATGTTCAGGGAAAAGGATCGGGTTTTGATGTTGTGGCCGCTATTTACGGTGGGACATTATATTTTGTTACTGGAGGAAAAGTGATAGAACCAATAGAAATTGAGGAGCTGCCTCTTATTGTGGGCTACTCAGGTATAAAAGCAGATACAGTAACACTAATAAAGGAAGTTGCAGAAAAAGCATCTCGCTATCCAGACTTAATAGATTCTATTTATACTCATATTGGGAAAATGGTTGAGTTATCTAAGATTGCTTTTTTGGCAAAGACTTGGCCAGTTGTTGGAGAACTAATGAATTTTGATCAAGGAATGTTGGAATCTTTAGGAGTTGGAAGTGCAAAATTGTCTGCGATGATTTATGCTGCACGAGATGCTGGGGCGTGGGGAGCTAAGTTATCAGGAGCTGGAATTGGAGATTGTATGATTGCATTAACTCCAATTAATAAAATTTCAGATGTTGAGCAAGCAATAACCCGTTCTGGGGGTCAAGTAATAAAAGTGCGGACAAACGTTGAGGGTGTGCGGATTGAAAAATAAATAAAATATTACATTTTGTTTTAGGTATAATAAGTTAAGGAGTTTTTATGGAATCAAACAAATCAACGGTAAAAGCATCAAGCGATATAGCTCTTGTAAAATATTGGGGCAAAAAAGATGAGGTTTTAAGGCTTCCAGAAAATGGTAGTGTTTCAATTAAACTTGAGGGATTAGACACGATAACCACAGTTGAATTTTCTGATAGTTTTTTGTCTGATGAATTATCTATTAGTGGAGAAAGCATAGAAACGGATTCTAGAGAAGCAAAAAGAGTTTTCAAACATTTGGACAGAATTAGAAAAATGGCTAAGCAACAAGGTTTGAAGTCAGCAGGATTTTTTGCCAAAGTTGTATCAAAAAACTCATTTCCAAGAAGCACAGGTCTTTCGAGTTCTGGATCTGGTATGGCTACACTTACTTTTGCGGCTGTGAAAGCTATTGGTCTAGAGCTGAATGAAAAAGAATTGAGCATTTTAAGTCGACAAGCATCTGGAACAGCATGTAGATGTGCGGTAGGTGGATATGTAGAATGGCTTGATGGAGATACCTCGGAAACCTCATATTCAAAAACCATTTTTGATAAGACCTATTGGGATATTAGAGACATTGTTGCCGTTGTAGATTATGGAAAGAAAAAAATTTCATCAACAGAAGGTCATACATTAGCCGGATCAAGCATATTTTTCGAGGTAAGACAAAAAAATATCAAACAAAAAATTGGAGATACTAAAAAATTTATCGAAAAGAAAGATTTTTCTGCGCTTGGGTCTTTGGTAGAAGCAGAATGTTTAGAATTTCATAGTATTTTATTAACTAGCAAGCCACCTATGGTTTTGTGGTATCCGGGAACCATGCAGATTATTCATGAAGTTCAAAAGATGAGAACTGAAGGGATCGAGTGCTATTTTACAATTAACACTGGCTTCAATGTCCATGTTTTAACTTTGCCAGAATTTGAAGTCAAAGTTCAAAAAAGATTGGACAGCTTAGATTTAGTTAAAAAAACATTAACTGCAAGGGTTGGTGGAAAACCGGAGTATTTAGAAGAGCATTTATTTTAATTTTAATATGGACCAAGAAGAAAAAGCTAATCAGCCAGGAGAAATTTTAGATTTAGTTAATGGAAATGATGAAATTATTGGTGAGGTTATTAGAAAAGATGCTAATTCTAATCCAAAACTAACTCATAGAGAAATTGCGGTTATCATAGTCGATGACAAAAATAGAATTTTGTTACAAAAAAGAAGTGGTTTTAAAACTGTTAATCCATTGATGTGGTCAGTTACTGCTGGGCATATTTTAAAAGGCGATGAGGCCTTAGGTACAGCGCATATAGAGTTAAAAGAAAAATTGGGCTTTGATACAGACTTAGTTTTTATAAAGAAAGTTTTGCATAAATATCCTTGGGAATCTCACTTTATGAATTATTTTTTGGGAAAATATAATAACGAAGAAGTTAAAATTGAAAAAGCTGAAGTAGAAGAAACTAGATTTTTTTCAAAAGCAGAGTTAGAAAATTTTATTAAAAAAGGCGGTGATGTTAACTTAAAGCATTTAGAAATTTTTAATGATTATTGGCAAGGGGAATTTAGCAAGTAACTAGATAATAGCAAGACCAACTCCAAATATTGGACAAAAAAAACCATGAAAAAAAATAATCCACCAAAACACGTCGCTATTATTTGTGATGGTAATAGATCTTGGGCCAGAAAAAGAGGTCTTAAAGTTTTCGTAGGTCATGAAAAAGCGGTTAATGAAGTCTTTGAAACTTTAATAGATCACAGCATTGAAATAGGTCTGGAGTATTTAACATTCTGGATATTTAGTACAGAAAATTGGAAAAGAGATAAGGTAGAAGTTGATTTTTTAATGAATTTATTTAGAAAAATCTTTGACGAAAGACTTGATGAATGGAGCAAAAAAGGAGTTAGAATTAAGATGATAGGAGATATTAATGGTTTCGAAGAAGACATCCAAGAGCGAATTAGAAAAGGCGTTGAAAAAACCAAAAACAATGTTTTGAAGAGTACTGGCAAGCAATTCACAGTTACTTTGGCAATGAATTATGGAGGGCGGGATGAGTTAAAACGAACTTTCCAAAAAATTGCTCAAAAGGTAGCTGATGGAAAATTGAAGCCAGAAGAAATTGACGAAAAATTGATTGCTGAAAATTTAGATACAAGCTATATGCCGGATCCAGAAGTAATTATTAGAACTGGCGAAGACAATACTAGGTTGTCAGGATTTATGTCTTGGCAGCACCAGTATGCTGAAATTATTTTTCCAAAGTTTAATTTTCCAGATTTCACAGCAAAAAAATTAGATGAAGTATTAGATGAATTTTATTCCAGAAATCGACGTTTTGGAGGATAATTAACTATTTACCAGTGATTTTTAAAGTATTTTAATTCTGAAAATTAATTCAACAATTTGTGCCATCCAGTAGGTTGAGAAGAGAAGAAGAAAACCGACTATGGCAGCCGTTATTCGGTTTTTGCCTACTTCCATTCCCTTTTGATCTGCTGAACTAACAAGTATCTCAAAACCACCCCAACTAATTAGGAGAAAAAGAATTAATCCTGCTAATGGAAATAAGAAATTTAATAATCTTGAGACGATGCCTCCGGGGGATTCACCCGCCAAAGGAGATCCTGCAATTACTAATGGATTAAGTTCATCAAATGTCTCTGCGGTTAATTCTATATCAGTAAGTTGAGCATTTACTTTTGTCGCCATTAGATGAGCAACAAAAACCAGCACTAAAACTAACAGTAAAACAGAGAGAATTTTAAGGAGTTTTTTTTTCATTTTTTTTATCCTCCAAATCCTGGAATTTTCAATATTGACCATCCAATAAATTGAAGTATTGATACTGAAAATATTATGAATACCAATCCTACAACAGAAGCAGTCATCATTTCTTTGGCATTTTTTACTTTGTCTGGACTTCCTTGAGATGTGCTAAATATAAATCCAGCAGCTAGGAATGTAATAAGTGTGAAGCCACCACCGACCCCTAGACCAACTTCAATAAGCTTTCCAATGATAATTTTAGGATCCTTTTTAATGCATCCAATAGCTGTCCAAATTCCTTCTAGATCATCATCACCGCCCCTTGTGCAGTCCAAACAGGCAGTACGTTGAACAGTATTATCTTCTGGGATTTGATCGCATAATGAAAATACATCTGGGCCGAGTGTTTCTGGATCAAGTGTTTGTTCTTCCTCACAACTTTCAGGAGGGCAACCATTCACAACTGTGAAGCTAAATCCGCTACAATTTTGTTCAGCATACACAGGTCCATCTTTATCTTTAATTCTAAGAGTGTAATCATTCTCATTAAAATTACGACTCCATTTTGCTCCATCATCAGAAGAAGGTTGTATCATTCCACTATGAGTTGACCAAAAACCATAATCGGCATAAATAGCTCTATTGGGTATCTCACGTATTAATCCATCGACTGAAAAATCAATTGGATTTTGTGAATCAAAACAACTGGATTCACTATTATGGAAACATGTCTTAACAGAAGTACTACCATCATCGTTTAATGCAAGCCTCTTTTGTGAAACTATTATGGGTTGAGAACATACAAATATACTTTTTTGCACAACATACGAACCTAGGTAGCACCATCTATTCATTGGTCCTAACTCTTCACTAAAAAGATAAATATGTTTTGTGTCTTTAGATGCGGCTCCCACGTCATCTGATGTTAAAGCTTTTTGACTATCTAAAACAAAATCTATTATTGGGGATCTATCTCCTTTATGTACCCACTCAGTTGTATCTTCTGCGCCCCATACAGGACTGCTTCGATCGTCGAATGATTTAATCAGATAGTCTTGATTCGATATATTAGTTGCGTCGAAAGAAATATCTATTTGAGTTGTACCATCACCTTCAATAAAAGAAGCAGGAGTGATGCTGATGGCACTTATTCCCATAGCTGAGCAATCTTGTGCTGTAGCAAAAACTTTATTGAATAATGGAGATATTAAAAATCCAAGAACAAATGTAATTAAAATCCCAAGTATTTTTTTCATGATTAAGTATTTATTGTACTGTAACCTAAGCCGAGTTGCTAGCGCTTATTTATGAAACATCTTGACCTACTATAAAACTTATCGAGAGTCAGCTACAATTGACTAAAATGATTCATGTTTATTATTTATGAATAAATTAAAATTAATCGCTCAAGTCTTTATATTTTTTGTTGTGATTTTTAGTAATCAAGTTGTGGTTATTAGCAATCAAGTTGGGCTATTGGATAATATTTTAAAATTGTCTTCAAAACTTTCGTCAAAACTTTTGCCGTTCCAGGTTTATGCTGACGACGTTGATGATCTTCAAAAAGAAATTAATGAGTTAGAACATCTAAAGCAACTTTCAGAAAATGCAACCAAACCTCTCGAAGAAGAAGTTGGTTCATTAGAAAAAAGAATTAATAATGCAAGATATTCTATTCAAGTTGCAAAAAATGAGGCAGAAGCACTTGCCGCAGAAATTGATGACCGGGAGGTGGATTTGGCTCTTCAATATCAAATTTTTTCTAAAAGAATTGCCAAACAGTACAAGAGGATCAGAACTTTTTCCCCAATAATTGCAATATTAGCTAGTGATAATGCGTCTGATTTAACCAAGGATTTGGCCTACAGAGATTCAGTGAAAAATCAAGACAACCAATTTATTAGAGCAATAGGAGAGGATATTAGAGAGCTTCAGACCGACAAGAAAAAGTTGGAGTCAGATCAAATTACTTTAATTGCACTAGAAAAACAGTTGGACGAACAAGCATCTTTTTTTAAAGTGGAAATTAGTAAGGCAAAGGATTATCAACAGGACCTTGGCGGTCAAATCGCTGAGTTGTCTGCTAGACAACAAGAAATTATCAATGCTAGATCTGGTACTTTTACAGCTTCCATTGGAGATAGCGAGTTGGCAGATGACTACAACGCTTCTATTAAGGGTTTTAGAGAATCAGCTCCTTCAGGAAGTTTTACTGTTTTTTCTTTTGGAGCTTACACCCATCGCAAAGGTATGAGTCAGTATGGAGCTAGAGGTAGGGCTGAAGCAGGGCAAGATTATCAACAAATTTTAAAAGCATATTATGGGAAAGAGTCAGTTAAAAAAAGCACTGATGGAAATATTAAAGTTGCCGGATATCCTGAAATGGATTTTGAGACTACATATTTATACGGCATTGCTGAAATGCCTTCTAGCTGGGACTCAGATGCTTTAAAAGCTCAAGCAGTGGCTGCTAGAACTTATGCTTATCGTTATAAACAAGAGAATAAAGAAATTTGTACGACTGAAGCTTGCCAGGTATTTAATAAATCAAAATCAGATAATCCTCCTCAAGCTTGGAAAGATGCCGTTGATCAAACTAAAGAATATGTTTTGGAAGACGTAGTAACTTACTATGCTTCTACTCATGGAGGCTTTGCTTCACCAATTGGTTGGGATACTACAGATGGATCTGGGGGAGGAGATTTTGTAGATAAATCTTATGATAAATTAGGAGGTTCCCCTTGGTTATATAAGTCTTGGTATACCAAAGGATATAGTCCATCTTCTGACAAGTGTGGTAGAGAAAATCCTTGGTTGAGTGGAGAAGAGTTGGCAGACATTATTAATGCTGCTCGTTATCACGATGATCGTGTGACTCCAATTACAACTTCTTGTTGGGGAGGAAATCCTTATTCATTCGAAGAGCTCAGAAGTAAATCTGATGGCCCTTCTAGGGTTACAGGAGTAAGTGTGAGTCAGGGTAATGGTAATACGGCACAAGTTACTTTTGAGACAGATAAGGGAACAATTACTTTATCTGGAAGCGAGTTTAAAACTGCCTTTAATTTGCGCGCTCCAGGATATTTGTCAATTCCTCAAAGTAGTTTTTCTTTCTTTAATATCGAGAAAAAGTAACATGAGTCAGAAAGTTAGATTGTAATTTTCAAATCACCTTGTGCAAATTTATGAATCAAAGTGCTAAGCAAAGTTTGATAGGGAATATTATTGCTCTTGGCTCTTGCTCTAACTTTGGCCAAATCTGAATTGTTTATTCTTATATTAATTCGTTTCGAAACTTTAAGAGCTATGTGTTTTTTGGCTATTTTGGCAAAAAACTCTTGTTCTTCTTTGGAAATATCTGTTGGTTTCCAATCATCAGGAATAGAGTCTTCAATTTCTTGTTCATAATTATCTAGAATTAGACCATCGAATGGGTTAAAAACATCATTTTTCATTTTTCATTTCCTTTCTAGTTCAAATTGTTTTGTAAATTTTCTACTAGGATATATAGTTTTTAGAAAAATTTCCTTTTTATTTTCGTCTATTACATATGGTGCGGCGTAGATATGTTCGTCTAGTTTGAATAGAAATATAAATTGATTTGGATATTTTTTAACATTAGAGTGTCTAACATTTTCAACTAATTTTTTGGTTTTAAGCATATGAACAACCTCATCAAAACTAATTCCTCTCAACATTTTTAATAATTGATTTTTTTCTTCATTAAAATTAATTGAGTAATTCACTAGCTTACTATAAGGTACTTTCATAATAATGTCAATCTTTTAGATGTACAACTAGGTGCAACTATATAACTAGATTATTACAATAACTGTAGTTCGCTCTGAAGCAAAATGTTATAGTATTTCAACTATGGTTATCACAGGTCTAGCCCTCCAGAATTTTCGTTTGCACAAGAATTTTACTTTAAAATTCCCAAGCAAAACTACAGTTATTGTTGGTGATAATGCTATGGGTAAGACCAGTATTGTTGAGGCACTAGCACTTCTTTCTACAGGAGATAGTTTTAAAGCCGGAAGAGTTGAAGAAATGGTAGATTTTAATACTGATTTGTCTAGGGTTAAGGGAGTTATTGTTTATGATGATCATGATAATGATAATGATGAAGTAGAAGTTATCCTGACTCGTGGAGAAATTAATGGTAAAAAAACCCAACATAGACTTTTCTCTGTCAATGGGGTTAAGCGTCGTAAGAAAGATGCGATTGGCAAATTTTATACTGTAGTTTTTCGTCCTGAGGACATGAGATTGATAGAAGGTTCTCCATCACGCAGGAGAAGTTTTCTCGATACCTTGCTTTCCATGATTCATCCAGATTACGAAGCTGCATTTAAAAGTTATGAGCAAACACTACGAAGAAGAAATAAATTATTATTACAAGTTCGTGAAAGAGAGCAACCTAGAACGAGTTTGCAGTATTGGAACATTAATTTAGCTAGGTATGGAGAAATTTTACAAAAATATAGAAAAGATTTTGTAGCTAGTTTTACAGGGGTTGAGTTTCCAGTTGATTTCGAAATAGAGTATGATCCCTCAGTAATTTCGGACAAGCGAATTGAGCAATATATTGATCGAGAAATTGCTTCAGGGCACACTTTGGTTGGTCCTCATAAAGATGATATTATTGTTTTTTTGACTCAAAAAGGGAGAAGATTACGCTTGGATACATTTGGTTCAAGAGGGCAGCAAAGACTTGGGGTATTGTGGATAAAATTTTGTGAGTTGGAATATATAACGGCTACTGTAAATGCTCGTGGGGATATAGGCAAAAGAACATTGTTACTGCTTGATGACATTTTATCCGAACTTGACAATGACAGCAAAGCGTTGGCGCTTAGTGTTTTGAAAAATTATCAATCAATAATAACAACTACAGACAAAGGCGTTATTGAAGAGATTGAAAAAATTGCTAAGGACAGCACTATTATTAGGTTATAATAATGGGAGTGTGTAAACATATAAAGTTTTATGAGCATTTCAGACGAACTGTCTGTGCTCACAAAACTTTATATGTTTACACTTTGCTAATTATAAGGACTTTTGTGTACACAGAAATTAAAAAATATTTCAACAACATAAAGCTTCCATCTGGAGACTCTCATAAAGGTCAGAATGGAAAGCTTTTGATTATTGGTGGTTCTGAGCTTTTTCATGCTGCTAGTAAATGGAGTTTAGATGTGGCTTCAAGATTTGTTGACATGGTTTTTTATTCTTCAGTTCCTGATAATAATGATCTGATAAAAGAGGCAAAAGGAGGGTTTTGGAATGGAATTGTCATCCCGCGAGGTGAGACAGAGAATTATATTGAGGAATCCGACTGTATTTTAATTGGTCCAGGAATGGCTCGTGACCAAGAAACTAAAAAATTTGTTGATGACTTGATTAAAAAATATCCTGATAAAAAATGGGTGATAGATGCGGGAGCATTACAGGTAGTTGATCCTGAGTTGATAAATAAAAATCATATTCTTACACCTCACAAAGGTGAGATGATTAAGTTGGAGGGTGAGTTTGAAAACGCGGGGTTAGATATAAACGAGTTAGAGGCAACAATTTTATTAAAGGGAAAAATTGACATAGTGAGTTTTGCAGATGGTAACAGTGGCAAACACAGTCGTCAAGCAATAGAAATTGAAGGTGGCAATGCCGGTATGACCAAAGGTGGTAGCGGAGATTCTTTAGCTGGCTTAGTAGCTGCTCTATACTGTACTCACGATCAAGTAACATCTGCAGTTGTTGGCAGTTATATCAACAAAAAAGCCGGTGATGAGCTATACAAATCTGTTGGACCATATTTTAATACTTCGGATCTAGTAAAAATGATCCCAAAAGTTTTTTGGGAAATTTATAGTTGACATATGTACTACATAGTATATACTTTGTAGTATGAACACAGTAATTAGTGTAAGAACCGATAAAGAAGTTAAGAATGCAGCACAGCAAATTGCTAAGAGTATTGGAATTTCTTTGAGTACTATGATCAACGCTTATCTCCGTCAAGTTATAGTTACTGGGCACATTGAGCTATATGCTTCTGAGCAAATGACACCTAAGCTGGAAGGTCTGATATCTAAAGTAGAAGCAGAATTTAAATCTGGTCAAGTTAGCGAGAAGTTTGGCAATGCCAGTGATTTTTTGGCAGATCTTAAAAAATAAGGTTTGTTATGACTATTCGGTATGCTCTCAAGTTTAAAAAACAATACAAAAAACTACCTCAAAAATTTCAACAGCAGTTTGACGGTCGTCTTAGACTTTTTTTAGTTGACCCAACTAATCATAAATTACGTATTCATCCACTTAAAGGCTCTTTTAGGGGATATTGGAGCATGAATATAAGTGGTGATTTAAGAGCACTTTATTTAAAAAAAGGTGAAGAAGTGATTATTTTTGGATTAATTGGCACTCATAGCAAGTTATACGGTTAATTTTATCCCTGCAAAATTTGCAACAATAGACTATACTCTGTGCTTAGATGTATCAGCCAGAATTCAAAATTACCAGCAATCTTTTAACTTATATTTCAAGAATTGAGTCATCAAAGACTTTAATTGATCATGCTGCCTTAGTTCCAGCTTGGGAGGCAAAGTTTAGAGATGAGGCTTTTACCAGAACTGTTCACTATGGTACCAAGATTGAAGGAAATGATTTAACAAAGGAGCAGGCTCAGCAAGTTGTTAGGTTGGATAACATAGTAGATACATCCGAAATTGTCAAGAGAACTGGCATCATGGCCAGAGAGCGTGATATTCAAGAAGTTCTAAATTATAGAAATGTTATTTCATGGATAGATAAACAAAGAAGCGAAAATTTAAAAACTCTTTTTTCACAAGATACTTTAAAAACAATCCACAAGTTAACAGTTAGCAATTTAGTAGATGATAAATATTCTGGAGTTTACAGAGATAAACAAGTGATTGTTAAGAGTGCGACAAACGCAAATATTGTTTATCGTCCTCCAGTTTCAATGGAGATTCCTTATTTAATAGAAGATTTTTTTGCTTGGATTCATAGTGATGAAGCTCAAAATATGCACCCAATTTTTAGAGCCGCAATTGTTCACTATCAACTAGTTCATATTCACCCTTTTATTGAAGGTAATGGTCGTACTGCCAGAGCAATGGCTTCATTAATGATGTATGCTCTCGATTATGATTTTAAAAAATTCTTTTCAATAGAGCAGTATTTTGACAGTGATGTTGAGGCTTATTATCAGGCTTTACTATCTGTTCAACAAAGCAAAACAAAAGACATGAGTTATTGGCTAGAATATTTTTGCTATGGTTTAGCAATCGAGATTGATAAAATTCGACAACAAGTAATGAGATTGTCAAAGGATTTGAAACTAAAAAAACAACTTGGTAAACAAGTTGCTTTATCTGAGAGACAAATAATCTTACTTGAGCTTTTTCAGAATCAGGATGATGCTACTTCCGATGATATGAAAATGGTTTTGCCCAATGTTTCTGTTGATACAATTTTACGTGATCTTAAGGACCTAATAGACAAAAAAGTTATCGAAAAACGCGGAGTTACCAAGGGTGTCCGATATAGCTTGGTGGATTGATTTTTGATTGTGCTAAACTGAGCTATGCAATTTAGTAAATTTTCACAATATTTAGAAAAACTGGAAAATACCCCATCACGTTTGGAGATGATGTATCAGCTTTCTGATTTATTTAATGTTCTAGATGAAGATGAAATTGCCCAAGCAAGTTATTTGATGCAAGGTAGATTGGTGTCCAGATATTTGTCACTAGAATTTCAACTTTCGGTGAAGATGGTTATTAGAGCTTTGGCGAGATTAGAGTTGGATAGTGTTGATAGAGTTAGTGAAATGACCAGAAGATATAAGCAAAGCGGTGATGTTGGTGATGTAGCAATGGAAATTGTTACAAAATTTCGTCAGTCTAGCGTGATGGATGGAGAAAATAACAAATCAACAAAAGATCTCTCAGTTTTGGAAGTTCATCAAAGTCTTAAAGAAATCGCTCTGGACAATGGTTCTGGTTCTCAAGATAGAAAAGTAATTAAATTATCAGAGCTATTAATGAGTTTAGATGCTAATTCTTCAAAGTTTGTTGCAAGAATTGTGATAGGAAAACTAAGATTAGGTTTTTCTGCCATGACTATGCTCGATGCTTTGTCTTGGTCCGTTCTTGGTAGTAAAGATCACAGGATCTTGCTTGAAAACGCTTATCAAAAAAGAGCAGACGTAGGAGAATTGGCAAAAACATATATTAAAATTTCACGAAGTTTAAAACAAGTTGATTTGACTAAAGCTGACGCTATAATTAACACCAAAAAAATCGTAGATGATTTTTCTTCAAAACTAGTGTCCGAGTTAAATAGCAATTATTTGGTTGCGGCTGGAACGCCAGTTATTCCCGCTCTTTGTCAAAGACTAAATTCTTCCGAAGAAATTATTGAAAAAATGGGAGAAGTTATTGCAGAACCAAAGTATGATGGATTGAGAATTCAAATTCATTATTCGAGAGCTGGCTTTAACACTTTGGGTGACAGCGATGTTGATATTGACGATGTTGTAGCCAACAGCAAAGTAGGCGTAAACATCAAAGCATTTACTAGAAATCTGGAAGATGTTACTCATATGTTTCCTGAGCTTAAAATAGTTGCGAAAACTCTGGATTGTGACAGTTGTATTTTGGATGCCGAAGCAATTGGCTATGATAATGAGACCGGCAAGCTACTACCTTTTCAAGAAACCATCACTAGGAAACGAAAACATTTAGTTGTTGAACAATCAAAAAAAGTACCCATAAGGTTCTATGTTTTTGATTGTTTATTTTTAAATAATAATTCTCTTTTAGATGAAAAGTTGCGATCAAGAAAAGAGCTATTAAGGAATCAATTTGAAGATAATGACACTATTAGGTACACAAGAACATTAATAACTAGTGACCCGAAGATTTTGAAAGAATTTCATGAGTTACAATTGGGGGGTGGACTAGAAGGAGCTGTAATGAAGCAGTTAAATTCTAGTTATAAAAGTGGCAGAAAAGGTTGGCAGTGGGTTAAAATAAAAGAAGAAGAGGGGATGTTGGGAAAGCTTAAGGATACCTTAGATTTAGTTGTCATGGGCTACTATTTTGGAAGAGGCAAACGCTCACAATTTGGAGTAGGAGCATTTTTGGCAGGAGTCTTGGATGAGAAACAAGAAGTTAAAACAATTGGGAAAGTAGGCACAGGTCTTACTGACGATCAGTTTAAAGATTTAAAGAAGCGTATTGATTTTTTGGAAACCAAAGAAAAGCCAGATAATTACGAAGTAACAAAAATATTATTGCCAGATGTTTGGTTGTTACCAGAGCTTGTGGTGGAAATTGCTGCAGACGAAATTACCAAGTCTCCAAGTCATACTGCTGGAGTTGCTTTACGTTTTCCTAGGCTTGTAAAATTTAGAGATGATAAAAATTGGATAGATGCCACCAAGATTAGTGAGTTGGACAAATTTTAGTATTTTTTGCACAACCGAGGTATAATGCAACCTATGAAAATTGTTGTTTTCGCTGAAATGTTTTTGCCACATGTTGATGGTGTTACAAATAGTTTGGTTCACTTGACTAGAGAATTTACAAGACAAGGACATGAGGTTTTAGTAATTACCCCAAAGGCAAAAGGAAGCAATGCAGTGAAGCTAAAAGGCATTAAAATTATTTTTTTGCCTTCAATCCCAGCAGTTGTTTATCCAGAAATAATGATAGGCGTGTTTTCTAGGGAGCTTTTTAGCGTCTTGAGAAAATTTTCTCCAGATATTGTTCACGTAATTGGCCCTGGTACAGTTGGGAGTATGGGTCTTTTTTATTCCAAATTAGTCAACATAAAATCCATAGCAGCTTTTCATGGATATTTCATGGAACCAGAATATTTACGTGTTTGGGGAATCAAGAATCGAGGCGTTGAGACAGCTCAAAAACTATTATGGAAGTTGGCTAAAACTTTTTACGATCGGGCTGACGCAGTAATTACTCCTTCAAATTTTGTAAAAAATGATTTATTAGATCATGATTTTTCTAGCCCTATCAATGTTATTAGAAATGCGGTCGATTTTTCAAACATAGGATTGGATAAAGAGGAGCAAAAAGCTTTTATTAAAAAATATTCACTTTCAAAATCTAAGGTAATTTTATACGTTGGCAGAGTTAGTCTTGAAAAGAATATTGAGATATTGATCAAGAGTTTTGCAATTGTAGCTACAAGAGTTCCTGATTTGAAATTTCTGATTGTTGGAGGTGGTCCAGATTTAAAGCGTCTTCAAAAACTTGCATTAGACCGAGGCTTAGAGAATCAAGTTATTTTTTCCGGAGAACTAAAAAATTTAGATTTAGTTAAAAAAGGAATTTTTAAGCTTGCTAAAGTTTTTGTAACAGCTAGCCACAGCGAAGTTCAGCCAGTAAGTATCATTGAAGCGATGAATTTTGGTCTTCCAATCGTAGCTGTACATTCTAGAGGTCTTGTAGAGATGATTCAAGAAAATGGTTGTTTGGTGAATGGTGATGATATAAATGAGTTTTCAGACAAAATATCTGCAATTTTACTTGATGAAAAATTGCAGAAAAAGATGTCTAGGAAGTCAACTCAATTAGTTAAGGAGTATTCCATCACTAATTCTGCAAAACAACATCTCGAGTTGTATAAAAAATTAATTATTCAGAAAAAAGAAAGAAAATCGGTGGGAAAGTATTTGAAGTCAAAGATTGGTAGGTAAAATCTGTTACTCATTATTAGAATATATAGTCCCACCATTCATTTCATAATCGAAGTTATCATTTTTAAAATCTTTCCCATTTATATAATAGTTATACGAAGATCTGAAAATGATTTTAATTGTTTTTGGAATGCCATTTGATTTAATTCTTCTTAGTGATAATAAATATCTTGGATATTTGAATATTTTAAAAATATAGCCTTTATTGATAATATTTTGGACAAAAATAACGTCCTCCATTAATTTTTGTTTTTCATCGAAAGGAAATTTTTTGGCAAAAACGGTTTTTACACCGATTAAAGATCCAAAAACAGCTTTATTCTCAAATTTATCGTGAAAAAGAAGCCAAAAGTTAGTCATTTTTTCTATCATTTCATTTTCGTCTATTTTGACAAGAGTTGTGAATAAATCTATAGATTTATTTACAACTAGCTTACTTCTTATTTTTTCAAGAAATGAGTCCTTAATTCTGTTATCAGCATCCATAAAGATAATCCATTTTCCTTTGGCAAGTTTGGCGCCTGCATTTCTTTGATAACTAACATTTCTAACATTAACAATTTTTGATATTACATTAAATTTACTCGCAATCTCAACGGTTTTGTCATCAGATTTTCCGTCAATATGAATAACTTCAAAATCTTTATATGTTTGTAAGCTGAGGTCTGTTAATAGGTGAGGTAGGTATTTTGCTTCATTTAAAGTTGGAATAACAATTGAAAAGAATAGACCATTTTTCATATTATGTATTATAACAGGGAGACTGTTACAATGAATTAAT
>Ga0180007_10003795_pt1 | contig 16498 bp, 16 predicted proteins | sample MM_PC_MetaG_FD_121122 | JGI IMG/M metagenome (GOLD analysis project Ga0180007, IMG submission 121122) | Groundwater microbial communities from the Aspo Hard Rock Laboratory (HRL) deep subsurface site, Sweden - MM_PC_MetaG | ecosystem: Environmental > Aquatic > Deep subsurface > Groundwater... | reverse complement strand
ACTCTGTCTTGAGGAAAATTATATGTTCGTATTTTTTCTGAGCGGTCCCCTGTTCCAATTTGATCTTTACGATTTTGAGAATATTTTTCTGCTTCTTCTTGATCTTTTAAGAGTTGTAATTTTGAAGAAAGAATCATCATGGCTTTTTCTCTATTACCTAATTGATTTCTTTCAGTGGTACACCGAACATCAATACCTGTTGGTATATGAATTAAGCGAACTGCGGTTTCAACCTTATTAACATTCTGTCCTCCTGCACCACCTGATCTAGAATATTCCATCTCAAGCTCGCTTGGATCAATGATTATCTTTGTTTTTTTGCGCATGGGTAAAACAGCTACAGAGGAAGTAGATGTATGTATTCTTCCGTTTTTTTCTGTTGAGGGAACCCTCTGAACTCTATGAACACCTGTCTCATTTCTTAGTAACTTGTAGACATCTTTACCCTTAACTTCAAAACTGGCTTCCTTGTATCCTCCTACATCATTAGCAGATTCATTGATTGGCTTCCAGTTCCATTTTTTTCCTTCAGAAAATTTTTCATACATGTGAGCTAGTTCCCAAGCAAAAAGAGAGGCTTCATCTCCACCAGCTCCAGCTCTAACTTCTAAAATAATTTCATTTGGAAATTCCTCTTCTTGTTCTTCTTTCTTTTTCATTTCCTCTAATTGTTTTTCAATACTCTCTTTTTGAGATTTTATGTTTTCAAGTTCTTCTTGAGCAAGTTCTTTTAAGTCTGCATCTTGTTCTACCATTACATTAACTTTTTCTTCCTCGGCAAGAAGACGCTCGTATTCTTCAGCGAAGTAACTAGTTTTATGATCTTTCTTTAATTCTTCTAAGTCTAAATTCATATTGTTTATTATAGCAAATTTAAAAACACCTCACCCCTAGCCCCTCTCCAGTATACTGGAGAGGGGAAAAATTTACCAAAGGTAAATTTGGGGTGAGGTGTATCTTAGTTAAGCGGCTTTTTTTGTTTTCCCAGCTGAAGCAGCACGCTTTTTAAAGCGATCTACACGTCCAGCAATATCTAGAACCTTTTCATTTCCTGTATAAAAAGGATGACAAGCACTACAAATTTCAACTTTAATTTCATCTATTATTGAACCAACAGTAAAACCAGCCCCGCAGGCACAGGTTACTTTTGATTGATTATTATATTTTGGGTGTATATCTTTTTTCATGTCGGTTTATATTAGCACTAAATTATTAGTTTTGCAATGGATCAATCATTGTTTCTTGTATATTTTTAGCTTTTGCCATAACAGCATTACCATAAAAGGCATTTTTTACATTTGGAGCAGAACAGGGTCTTCCAGAATAATATCGGCAAGCAGCATCACGTTCAGCAGTATAACTACCAGCCATAGCATTCAAATCCATTAAATAAATAGCTGAGGCCATAAAAGCATCTTTAGGATTCCAAGGATCAGGTGTTTTAATATTTAGAAGTTTAGCAACCTTACCTTCTATTATTTTCCATGTTGATGCAATAAATTGAGATGGCCCCATAGCACCACCATAACCAGAAGTCCATGGACAAGAAACTAATGTTTTATAAGGATCACGTCCTAAGTTTGTAGTAATTTGGATGAAAGGTTTAACATCACGAGTTGGCTTCATTACATTATTAATAAGATTTCCACTATTAACCCCAACTCCTGCTCCTGTTTCAGTATTTGTTAAGTAGCATGAACCTTGATTAGCTCCTAGATTACTTTCCTGGGTAAGAATAGCCAACAAGAAAGCTGGGCGTATTCCTGTTTTTTCTGAAGCTAGATTAGCATATTCAAGTGCTTTACTAAAAGGAATAGCTGAAATATCACGAAGACTAAATAACGCTGTTAATATTTCTGCTCGACGTTTTGCTTTTTGATCTAATACTTTTTGATACTCAGATTCTTTATTTTTACTAATAGAAAGAAGTTCTTTTTTTTCAGCTTCACTTAACTCAACTTTACGTTTAGTTGTTTCAAGTTCATCTTTGACATCAATCTCCTTGTTTTTTTTATCCTCTAATCCCTTTTTTTGAACTTCTGTTTCATCTTTAATTCCATTAATTTCATTTACAGATTTTCTAATACTATCTTTTATTGAAGCAAAAACCTGAATATCTCCATAAGCCTCAGAAAGATTATTTTGAGATAAAATTAAAACAACCAGGGATTTATTTTCGAGTTCCCTTTCTTTTCGAATTAATTGAGCAAGTGAAGCTTTTTCATTTTCTATTCTAGTTGATAGTAATTTTATTTGTTTACTTTTTTGATTAATTTCACCTCCAAGTTTTTCAATTGTTAGATTTTTTGATCTGATATCAAGTTTTGCTTTATTAATTTGGGTTGTCAAAATAGCTATATCTCTTGAAATAGACACAGACTGACCTTTTTGACTATTAAGCTCTTTTTGTTTTGCCGTTATTTCTTTTTCCAAAGCAGATAATTCAGATTCTAAACGAATTTTATCAGCTTCAGCATTTTCTAAAGCGACATTTGCTTCTATAGGTATTATTTTATATGAAAAAATTCCAAATAAAGCTAGAGCCACAAATAAGAAAGAAAAACAATATTTGATATATCGATTCATATTTTTATTATACCCTGTAGTGAAATTTAAAGAAAGTTTTACTAGAAGGTTATAATATAAATTAAAATACCCACTAGGCTTTGCCTAGTGGGTATTTTATGAAAGTCTTTATTATATTAAGCAGTAGCTTCTCCTTTTCGTGTTTCTTCTTCAGTTCCTTCCTCTTCATCTTTTTTTCCTTTCTTTTCAACTTCAATTTCAGAAAGATCAACAGCTTCCTCCTCCTCTATTACTTCTTTTATAGCAGTAATAAGAGCTACAGCTTCGTCTTTTTCTGTAATCATTTCAACGTCCTTAGGTAAAGAAATATCTTTAACATGAATTTGAGAATCTAAAACAACAAGAGTTGCAAGGTCTACTTCTATTGAATGAGGAATATCTTTAGGTAAAGCTTTAATTTCAAGTTCATGAAGAACTTTTACAAGTGAACCTAACCCATCTTTTTCAGCTGGAGCAATTCCAATGAATTCAATTGGGACTTTCACTTCAATTAATTTTTTCATATCAATAGCAAGAAAATCAATATGTTTAGTAAATCCCTTAACTGGATCAACTTGTACTTCGTGGATTAGAACATCCACTTTCTTTTTTGCTTTTGTTTTCTCATCTTCTAATTCGAGCACAATGGTACCGGTTTCTCCGGCAACCTTAAATATTTTTTCGAAGTCAATGCTCGAAACGGAAATTATAGTATTTTCCACTTGAGCGCCATAAACAATAGCCGGCACCATACCGTTAGTTCGTATGTCTGCAAGCTTCTCTGTCTTACTTCGCTTTGTTGCGGTTAATGTAGTCATGGAGGTGATAATAACACTAAAATTTTATTTTTGCAATTATTTATAAGTTAAGTTCCTCAAAACCCAACACCTCAATCGGTTGAGGTGTTGGGTTTATTTATTTAGTTAAGATATTTTTATTTTATTCCATCCAAATACGCTATAGCGTAAGTCAGTGGAAATTAATCTGTTTATTTTTAAAGATTATTAAACAATTTTAATCGATCATAAACTACCCTCTCTATTGCCTCAACTGCGGGTTTTAGGAATTTGTAGGGGGCGATTTCTAGCGGGTTCTCGGCAAGAGATTTTTTTAGAGCTTCTTTGTAAGCTACACGAATTTCAGTATTAATATGAATTATGGAAATACCAGCTTTTATTGCTTTTATGAAATCTTCATCTAAAATTCCAGAACCACCATGGAGCACAAGTGGAACATCACAAGCTTCCCTTATTTCTTTTATTCTTTTAATATCGATTTTTGGATTACCTCCTTTTACCATTCCGTGTATGTTCCCCACCGATGGAGCCAATAAATTAATTCTAGTTTGTTGAACAAAATATTTAGCATTTCCCGGATCGGTCATAGTCGCTTCACTAACCCCTTCAGGAATTTCCTCAAGTAATTTAGATGATTGACCAATAAATCCAAGTTCAGCTTCAATCAAGATATCTCTTCCTTTTTTTTCTCCTAATTCTCTCGCATATTTTACGCATTTTTTAGTAAGTGCTATATTTTCTTCTAAGGGTAATTTAACAGCATCAATAATTACGGAATCAAAACCAGCATCAAGAACTTCTTTTACTGATTCAAAACTATAATGATGATCAGCGTTTAAGAACATTGGATAATTATCATCATCATGAATTTCTTTAATTAGAGCTACAGCTTCATCTGTTCCAACAAAATTTTTTTCTCCTTCAGAAAGACCAATAATAATAGGAATCTTTTCTCCTGTTTCTTCAGATAATTTTTTACTAGCATTATAAATACCATGAAGTCCTTCTAAGTTTGAAATATTAAAATGTCCGATAGCGATACTTTTTTCTTCTGCTTCTTTTATATATTCTTTTAAAGTTTTCATATTTAATATTATATCATACTGTGTTATAATATTAAATATGAAAAAAGAAATAGATTTTTTAGCCATTGGTGATATTGTTACTGAGCCTTTTATAAAAATTAAAGATGCAGAAGTTACTTGTGACTCCGAAGGAGAACATTGTAAAATAGCTCTTCGTTTTGGGGATAAAATTCCATATGAATCTGCTAAAGTTTGTCGAGCTGTTGGTAATAGTCCTAATGCCGCAGTTTCTGCATCTAGACTTGGACTTAATTCATATTTAATTTCATATATTGGTGAAGATACTATAGGAAAAGAAAATATGAAATCTCTTGTGAGTGATGGTGTCAATATTGATTACATGGAAACAGTTCATGGAATGAACTCAAACCAGCATTACGTGCTTTGGTATGATGTTGAACGAACTATTCTAGTTAAACATTATGAATATCCATACTCTTTCCCAATGGAATTACCAGAACCTAAATGGATTTATCTTTCTTCTCTTGCAGAAAATTCAACTGATTATCATGGGCAAATTGGAGAATATTTAAATCAACATCCTGATATTAAACTTGCCTTCCAGCCTGGAACTTTTCAAATGAAATTAGGAACAGAAGTTTTGAAAGATATTTATAATAAAACAGAAGTTTTTCTTTGTAATAAAGAAGAGTATCAAAGAATTTTGAAATCAAAAGAGGAAGATATAGTTAAGCTTATGGAAATGATTCGTGAATTTGGACCAAAGATTACTGTTTTAACTGATGGAATGAAAGGAGCTTATGCTTCTGATGGAGAAGAAGTTTGGTTTATGCCAGTTTATCCACACATCCCTAAAGAAAGAACAGGTGCTGGGGATGCTTTTGGATCAACCTTTTTATCTGCTTTAATTTTAGGAAAAACTATACCTGAAGCCTTAATGTGGGGTCCAATTAATTCAATGTCTGTTGTTCAAAAAGTTGGAGCTCAGGAAGGACTTCTTTCTCGTGAAGCTCTTGAACAATTTTTAGCAGATGCACCTGAAGATTATAAACCTAGTAAAGTAGAATAAAAAAAATTCCCCAAGGCCTTGCCTTGGGGAATTTTTTTTATAGAATCTTCTTAATAGTTTTAATTATTCGAGAAGGATTTATTTGATAGCATTTATGTAATTCTTCTGTAGTACCTGATTGTCCAAATTTATCTTTTATTCCTAGAAATGTAATCTTTGTTGGATAATTTTCTGCTAAACATTCAGCTACCGCACTTCCCATACCACCAGCAATTTGATGATCTTCTACTGTTATTATTGATTTAGTTTCTTTAGCTAAAGAAATAATTGCTTCTTTGTCGAGAGGTTTAATAGTAGAAAGATTTATAACTTTAACTTGCACTCCTCCTTTTTCTAATTCTTTCGCTGCTAGTAATGCATTATAAACAAGAGGGCCTGTAGCAATAATTCCAACTTGAGCCAATCCTTTTTCTGGGGTAAATATTATTTCCGCCTTGCCTATTTCAAATGGAGTTTCTTTAGTTGTTATTACTGGTGTGTCATCTCTAGTTAATCTAAGATATGTTGGTTCTTTTGTTAGAGAGCAAGCTATAGTTGCTTTATGAGCTTCTATTGCATCACAAGGTGAGATTACTACCATATTAGGAATTACACGAGTAATTGCTATGTCTTCTGTCATTTGATGACTTCCACCGTCAGCTCCTACAGATATCCCAGCATGACTACTAGCAATTTTAACAGGGCGATCGTTATAGCAAATAGTTGTTCTTATTTGTTCCCAATTTCGTCCAGGACTAAAGATTGAAAATGAAGAAATAAATGGAATCTTACCCATAGCTGCCATTCCAGAAGCTACGCTTGCCATGTTTTGTTCAGCTACCCCAATTTGAATAAATCTTTCAGGAAATTTTTCTGCAAATAGATTCATTTTGGTTGATTCAGTTAAATCAGCACAAAGTCCTACAATATTTTTATTCTCTAATCCAGCTTGAAGTAATCCTTCGCCAAAACCCTGACGAGTAGATTTTTTCTCTACATCATGATTAAATATTTTTGTATTTAATTTTAGTTTTTGGTTCAGCATATAATTTGTTATAATTTTAAATTATTTTCTTCCAATTCTAATAATGCTTTCCTAGCTTGTTCTTTATTAGGAACATTACCATGCCAATAATAATTATTTTCAAATATTTTAACTCCTGAACCAGGAACAGTATTAGCAATTATAACTGATGGTTTGTCTTTTATTCCTTTTGCTTTTTCTATCGCGTTATTAATTTGTTTAAAGTTATGACCATCTACTTCATAGACATCCCAATTAAATGAAATCCATTTATTAATAAGATTATTTAAAGGCATAACTTCTTCTGTAAAACCACTAATTTGAATATTATTACGATCAACAATAACAATTAAATTTTCTAGTTTTTGTTTACTAGCCAACATAATAGCTTCCCATGTTTGTCCTTCATCTAATTCCCCGTCACTCATAAGGCAATAAATAATCTTTTCTGCCTTGTCGGCAGACAGGTCTGAATTATTATTATCCATCCTGTCTGCAATTGCCATTCCTATAGCCTGAGAAAGACCTGAACCAAGTGGACCTGAAGATGTTTCTAGATATGGCAAAAATTCACGATGTGGATGACCCTGTAGTCGTGATTCAAATTTTCGTAGAGTTTGTAATTCATTTAGTGAAAAATAACCAGCATGAGCCATTGCCGAATATAAGACGGGGCAAATATGTCCATTAGAAAGAATTAAACGATCACGTTCTTCCCATTTGGGATTTTTGGGGTCATGTTTGAGAGTATGAAAATAAAGTAAAGAAAAAATATCTGCCATACCAAGTGGTCCAGCTGTATGTCCTGATCCAGCTTCAAAAAGCATTCTGATAATACTTTTACGAATTTCATTTGCTTTCTTTTTTAACTTTTCTATTTTTTCATCAGTAAGAGTTTGCATTCTTTATATTTTAACAAATAAAAACAAGGAATACTATAACATTTCAAATTTTTTAATTGTTTCTTTAAGATTATGACTTCTTATGAGAGCAGAACCAATAATAAGACGGTTAGCGCCGGCTTTTACTAAAGCCGGCGCAGTATTTTCATTTACACTTCCATCAACACTAATTATAAGTTCTGGATATTCTTTTCGTAATAAAGATATTTGATCAAGAACTCTTTCATCAAAAGGTTGCCCTTGAGATCCAATTTTTTCTATTCCCATACATTGAACAAAATCAACAATAGAACAAAATGGTTTTATTTTTTCAATTGGTGTGATTGTGTTTATTGCTATTCCCACCTCCATATTTTCTCGGGTATACATATCAAGACCTTCTAGAAATTCTTTAAACTCTTCTAAATTCTCCTCTGCCTCAATATGAAAAACTACTCTTTTTGCTCCAAGTTGAACAAAAAAATCAAATTGTTTATGAGCATTTTTTATCATTAAATCAAATTCAAAATCTAACTTGTCCCAATGAGGTAATCCTTCTTCCCCATCTAAAATTCCAGCTACAGTTTTTGCATCTCTGTTATGCATCGGCCAAGAAACAAATGGAGTAAAATTTCCATCAGTAATATCTATTTGAACTATCGAAGTTATATTTGAATATAATGTAAGATCTTCACGTAGTTCTTTAAAATTTTCAACAAGAATTGCTGGAATTACTTCTATCATAATTAGTTATTTTTTTCTACTTTTTTAATTTTATTAATTCTTCGTAGGTGTTTATTTTCACCAGAAAAGTGTGTTTGAATAAATATTCGAAGAGCCTCCTCCGCTTCTTCTTCATTAATAAATCGAGCACCAAGTGAAAGAATATTGGCATTATTATGTTCTCGTGATAATTTTACAATTTCTAAATTACCACCATAATATTCTACCGCTCTAATGCCATCAATTTTATTAGCAGATATTTGTTCCCCTTCCCCACTTCCACCTAAAATAATTCCAAGACTATTTTCATCTTTACTTACATCTTCAGCAACTGGAATAATAAAATCAGGATAATCATCATCTTCATCTAAAGAAAATGCCCCCTTATCAACTATTTCTAATTTAAGAACTTCTTTAATATATTCTTTTAGCTTTTCTTTTAATTCATATCCAGCATGATCAGAACCTATGTATATTTTTTCTATCATATACTAATATTATAACAACTAAATTAAAATTTAAATAGTCTTATAAAATTTTTATTTAACTCTATTAAGGGTTATAATGTCTACATGCTTAAATTTTATAAATATCATGGTGCTGGGAATGACTTTATTATGATTAACAATTTTAATGGTGATATTTCAATATCCCCAGAAAAAATAAAGGAAATTTGCCATCGCCAATTTGGTATAGGAGCAGATGGAGTTATTTTACTTGAATCCTCTGATAAAGCAGATTGTTTTATGAATTATTATAATTCAGATGGGAGTTTGGCTGAAATGTGTGGAAATGGTATTCGTTGCACTACTAAATTTTACCTAGAACAAATAAAACTGTGCGAGGCCTTGCCTCGCACATTAGAAATAGATACAAGAGCTGGAGTTAAAAAAATAGAGTGTAATGAAGATGGAACTTATTCTGTGGATATGGGTTCTCCTATATTTGAAAGCCCCGACTTCCCATCAGCCATAGGCAAGGCCTATGGCCAGATGAATATTGTAAAGATAGAAGGATTTGATTTTAATTGCGTATCTATGGGAAATCCCCATGCTCTGACTTTTGTAGATAATTTAAATGAAATAGATATAAATTCTGTTGGTCCTAAAATAGAAAATAATAAAAATTTCCCAAATAAAATAAATGTGGAATTTGTAGAAAAAGTTTCTGAGAACCACTATAAAGTTAAAGTTTGGGAACGTGGTTGTGGAGAAACTCAAGCCTGTGGAACTGGAGCCTGCGCAGTCTATTCGATTTTACAAAAACTTTCCCCAAGGCAAGGCCTTGGGGAAAAGGAAATTACTCTTGAATTCCATGGAGGTCAGTTGTTTCTTTCACAAAACGAAAAAGGCCACATAATACTACGTGGCCCCGCTGAGTTTTTGTTTAAGGGAGAAATTAAATTGTCTCCCCTGCTTTAATTACATGATCTACAAGTGTATGAGTATATCCCATTTCGTTGTCGTACCAAGCAAGAACTTTTACTAGATTTCCATCAACAACACGAGTCATATCAAGGTCTGCAATAGCTGCGTGGGATTCACCTAGAATATCGGAAGAAACTATTGGATCTTCGGTTACAGCGAATATTTTATCCCACTTTTTATCTTGTGAGGCTTTCTTTAAAATTTCATTAATTTCTTCTTTACTTGTATTTTTCTTTGAGATGAAAGTAATATCAACAATTGATCCAGAAATAACTGGAACCCTGATTGCAACACCATCAAATAACCCTTTTAATTCTGGGAAGGCTTCTGTTACGGCAATAGCAGCTCCTGTGGAGCTTGGAATTATATTCTGAGCGGCAGCTCTTCCTTTTCGTAAATCTCCCTTACTTGGTCCATCAACTAATGATTGGGTCGCTGTGTATCCGTGAACTGTATTTAGGATAGCCTTCTCAACACCAATAGCATCGTGCAAAATAGAAATAATCGGTGAAGCAGCATTTGTCGTACAGGATCCATTGGAACTAATTTGGCAAGTACTTAGTTTATCTTCATTCACACCCATTAGGACAGTTTCGCCCTTTACCTCATCTTCTTCTTTGGCTGGAGCAGAAATTACTATTCTTTTAGCACCTTGAGTCAAATGAAAACTTGCTTTATCATATGAATTAAATACTCCGGTTGATTCAACTACTACATCAACATCTAATTCCTTCCAAGGAAGTTTAGTTGTATCACGCTCTGAAATAAATTTTATTTTTTTACCGTCAATTATTAAACTATCAGTAGTCATTTCTACTTTGTGATTGTATTTACCGTAGACAGTATCATATTTTAATAAATATGAAAGACTTTCAATTGAACCAAGATCATTTATGGCGACAATTTCAATTGGTTGTCTACCTCCCTCATCGGCAGGCAGGTCCAAAGCAATTTTTAAAAATGCACGACCAATCCTACCAAAACCATTTATAGCTACTTTTGTTGTTTTCATAATATTTATTATAATAATAATTATCTAATTAAGCTAATAATTCTTTTAATAACTTCTGAACAATTGTTGGGTTAGCGGAGCCTTTGGTTTCCTTCATAACTTGTCCAACTAAAGACATAATAGCATTTTCTTTTCCTCCTTTGTATGTTTTTACTACTTCTGGATTGGCATCAATTATCTTTTGAACAATTTCTTCGATAGCTCCCTCGTCATGAGTTTGAAGTAGGCCTTTCTCCTCAGCGATCTTCATTGGTGATTCATCGTTCAGAACAATCATAGCCAAAATATCTTTGGCTGTTCTAGATGAAATTTTATCTTCACTTACCATTTCAATTAATTGAACAAAATTCTTTACACTTGGGAGTTGAGCTCCTAAGTTTGTTTTCTTCATACCAAGATAATCAGAAGTAATATAGTTTGAGGCAATACGAATCTTTTCTAAGGAACCACCTCCGTCCCTGCCCGCCCTCAGGATAGTTTGGGAGCAGGTGGGCACTTCGTTACCCGAGGAAATACCTTGAAAAGATTTGGCTACCTTTTCAAACCAATCTCCTAATTCTTGATCAAAAACATAGGATTCAATATCTTCATTTTTAATACCATAATCATTTTTGTAACGATTTCTTCTGGCAACTGGTAATTCTGGAAGTTCTTCTTTTAGTTTTTTAATATCAAAAACCTTACTTAAATAAAGTTTTGGTAAATCTGGATCTGGAAAATATCGATAATCATTGGCATTTTCTTTTAAACGCTGAGAAAAAGTTATTTGTTTCTTTTCATCCCAACCACGAGTCTCTTGAACAATTTCTTCTCCTTTCCCTGCTTCTAATAATTCAGTCATTCTTTTTATTTCGTATTCAGCCGCACGCTCAACGGCTCTAAAAGAGTTGATATTTTTAACTTCAACTTTTGTTCCAAGTTTATTTATGTCATCTGAAATTGAAATATTAAGTTCAACTCGCATTTCACCTTTTTCCATATTAGCTTCAGATGCATCTAAATATCTTAATAAAATTTGTAACTCTCTTCCAAAATCCCCTGCTTCTTTACTTGTGTGAATAACAGGCTCAGTCACTAACTCCATCAAAGGAAGTCCAGCTCGATTAAAATCAACTAGAGAATAATTTCCTTTATCATGCTTACTTGTAGCTGTGTCTTCTTCTAGGTGAACTCGAGTTACCTTAACACCATTTAATTCACCTCCAGAAACAATTGGAAATTTATACTGAGAAATCTGATAAGCCTTAGACATATCAGGATAAAAGTAATTCTTGCGGTCAAACTCCGTAAAATCAGCAATATCAGCTCCTAGAGTTAAACCAACCCTGATAACACTCTCTACAGCCTTCTTGTTGATAACAGGAAGTGACCCAGGGTGAGCCATACACACAGGACATATATTTAAGTTAGGTTTTTCCTCGTCTGGATTATTAACACAATCACAGAACATCTTTGATTTGGTGTTTAATTCCGCATGAACTTCAAGCCCGATTGTTGTATAATATTCTTTAGACATAAAACAAGTATAGCAAAAGTTGTAAATTTTTGAAAATTATGTAATTATTTAGAAGTCAAAGATTGCCCGAGTGGCGGAACTGGTATACGCGCACGACTTAAAATCGTGTCTCGCAAGGGATGTGGGTTCGACCCCCACCTCGGGCACAAATAAAAAATACTAACTTTTGTTAGTATTTTTTATTATATTCTTTTATTAGGCTTTGGCTTTTTCTTCTTTTTCTAGTTTTTTTTCTTCTTTTTCAACTACAACTTCTGCTTCTTTTCGTTTTGTATAAAAATTCATCATAGAAAATACAATTACAGCTGTAAAGACTACTCCCCCGGCATTAACTACAAAAAGAAGGAGTGAATTAAACATCATTGTAATATTTAATTTAGCTAACCCAATACCAACAACAGCTAATGGAGGAATAAGAGCAACAGAAATTGCAACTCCAGGAAGCATGATATTAAGTTTTTCTTTTACAATTGCAAAAGCTGCAGCAAAACCAGCAACAGCACCAATCATAAATGAAATAAGAGTGGGTTCTGTTCTGGAAAGAATTTCAGCGGTATAGCCATTTACTTGTGATGAAAAAAGAAGAGTTACCACGGCTGAAACAATAATTCCCAAAATACTAGCTTTCAGGAAGGTAATGAATGATTTTGAGACAAGATTAAAGTCTGACATGATTATTCCCATGGCTAATCCTAGAACAGGATAAAGAATAGGGGCAATAAGCATACTTCCAACAATAACAGCTGAACTATCTATAAGTAATCCAAAAGTTGCCATTAAAACAGAAAGTAGGATCATTAAAAAAAAGTCCTTACTTGGTACGCTGTGTTTAAATAGATTTTCAATTGCGTCTGATTTTTCTTTGCTTGTAATATTTTTAAATAATTGTTGCATAATAATTTTTTTTTAATTAATATTTGATGTGGGTGCTTCTAAATTTATATTTACATCACTAGCTATTGGAATCTTTATTTCATCTTTAATTTGATCTACTCCTTTATCTATTATTTTATTAAAAAGTCCATTCCAACTTCTAGTTAAGGGGTCTTTCAGATATTTAGACCAAACAATTGTAGCTTGTTCTTTAACAAAAGAAGCATTCTGCTGAAATTGTGGTGAATTTACAACTGTTTTAATATCCACTTTTAGTAAAACAAAAATAATAATTAGTAAAATCAATAATCCTCCTAAATGAAAATGTCCTTTATTTTTCATAGTTGTATTATAACATCAAGCTAAATAAATGTCATTATTTAATCATACTAGGGGTAACAAATGGTGAGTAATCCAATAAGTCAAGATAGGCATTTTTTGAAGCAATAGGCATTATAAAAGTTTTACCATTACAACTAAGACTTGGAACTTTTTCAATGCTAACTCCTTCTGAGGCGTAAACTGAAGTGTGTAAATGAGGACCAGTTGTATGCCCAGTGTTACCAGATAAAGCTACAACATCTCCAGCCTTAACCTTCTCTCCTGTTTTTGCTGAAATAACAGAAAGATGTCCAAAAACACTTGAGAGACCATTATTATATTCAATAAGAATCCACTTACCAAAAGAAGCTCCTTTACAATAAATATCTGTATCACCAGACCCTTTTACTGTTCCTGAAGCCATTGCCATAACTGAAGTACCTATAGCTGCTCTCATATCAACTCCACTATGTGAACCAGATCGATACAAACGCCCAGAATCAGAAGTTACACCAAACATCTGAGTTATAAGAACACTCTGAAGTGGCCAAGAAAAAACCTCAGAACCCCTAATTGGAATCAAACTAGGATTTAAAATAAATTTAAGTTGATCTTCATAGTCTGAAAGTTCTTTTTCAAAAGCATCACGTTTTATAATTTGCTCAGCTAGCAATTTTTTATAAGCTGATTCTAAATTTTTTGTTTCATTTAAAACTTTATCTTTTTCTTTTTTTGTAACTTCAACAACTTGTTGTTTTAAACTAAGGTCTTTCTTCAAGGAAGTTAATTGTTCTTGCTCACTCTCTTTTTCTACTTTTGAGACTATTAAAACCTGTTTTTGATTTTTAACTTCTGTTAGATGCTCCTGGATTTTTTTATTAATTGAAAGAAAATTGTTATATTCTTTACTCGCTTCAGTTAAACTTTCCTGAGAGAGTAATCTTTCCATCATTGAATAATTATCATAAACATAAAGATCCACAATCATTTGACTTAATGATTGTTTTGAGAGTTTTATAGATCTTTCTTGTTCTCCTATATCTAAAGTAATTCCTTTTATCCTTAAATTAGTAGCTGTAATTTTTTTCTGAATTTGTTCTTTTTCTTTTACTAATTTATTTCGAGTCAGAGTTAATTCTTTAATTAACTTAGATAAAGAGTTCTTTTCTTGTCCCGTTGTATTTATTTGTTCCTGATACTTTTGAATTTGTTTATCAAGTTCTGCGATTTGGCTATTTGTATCTTGAATTTGTTGACGTACATCATCTGCATTAACCGCGAATATTTTATATCTCGGCAAAATAAAAACAGAACATATAATTAAAAGAATTATAAGTGTTGATTTTTTCATTTACTTCCCTATTGTACTATATTTTTGAAAGTATTTGAATTGCTTGATTTAAACGAGTAATTACTTCTTCTTTTCCTAAAACATCTATAAGAATAAAAGGGTCTGGAGATTTTTCTTTTCCTGATAGAGCATAACGAATAGGATGAAGAATTTGTCCTCTATTTTCTAATTTATCTGCCAACTCCATAAGTACTATTTTAATATTATCTTTATTAAAATTATTTTCAGAAATAGTTTCTATAGCTTCTATACCAATTTTAATATTATCTATGGTTTTATTAATCTCAGTATCTTTGTATATTAATTTTTCTATTTCATATTTAGGTTTTTTATAAAAGAAATCTAATTCTCCTTTTTCAACCATTTCTTTAATATCATTGAATTTTGAAATTCTTTCTATAATTAATGGAACTATTTTTTTAATTTTTAATTCTTCTGATAAATAATTAAATACATATTTTTCTAAATCTTCTTCTGAAAGTTTTTTAATGTGTTCTTTATTTATCCAATCTAATTTTTCTTCATTAAACTGTCCCCCACTATGCCCTATTTTTGAAATATCAAACATTTGAACAAATTCTTCTTGATTAAATACTTCTTGATCAGTCCCTGGGTTCCATCCAATTAGGGATAAAAAGTTTACTATGGCTTCTGATAAATAACCTTCATTACGATATTCTAGAACATCTTTAGCCCCATCTCTTTTACCAAGCTTCTTTTTCCCTTCGACTCCCATTATTGGAGGTAACGTTACAAAAAATGGTGGCTTAACTTCTAGTGCTTCATATAGGGATAAAAATTTAGGAGTTGAAGAAATAAATTCCTGTCCACGCATTACATGAGTAACTCCCATTTCAATATCGTCAACAATATGGGCGAAATTATATGTTGGATAACCATCACCCTTCATTAAAATAAAATCATCTAATGCTTCTTCTCCTGCAGATAAATTACCAAAAACTAAATCATTCCATTCATAACGTTTTATATTATTAGCTTTAAAACGAAGAGGTGCTATTCCATCCCACTTAGGTGGATTCTCTAGCCCACCTTGACTTGCGTTAGTTGAGAGAGGCCTATAGTCTCTATATAAAAATGGTTTCTTTTCTTCTTCAGACTTTTTTCGGAAAACTTCAACTTCCTTTTTTGTATATGGATCAACATAGGCATGACCTTTTTTAATTAATTTTTCAGCATACTTTTTATAAATATCTAATCTTTCTGATTGTAAAATCGGGCCTTGACTCCAATTAATCCCTAACCATTTTAATGATTCGATGATGTGATCTATTGATCCTTCAACTTCTCTTTCCTTATCTGTATCTTCAATTCGAAGAATAAAAATACCATTATTTTTTTTTGCATATGCCCAGGAATAAAGAGCCGTTCTAATACCACCGACATGCATAAACCCTGTTGGACTTGGAGCAAAACGAGTGACTATTTTAGTGTTGATTTTATTAGACATTTTAAACTTTATGTGAAAGTGCCATTTCAATTACAGCTTTAGCTATTTTCTCAGCAGCATCTGGAGAAGCAAAAGCTAACGCATTTTTTTTCATTTCTGTTAATTTATTTTGATCAGTCATTAATTTATCAACCTCGGATATTAAAACATGTGGAGTTAAATTTCCTTCTTCTATAACTTTACAGGCTCCTGTTCTAGCATAACTGTAAGCATTTTTTCTTTGGTGATCTCCGTTTGAATTTGTAATAGGAATAATAATTGATGGTAGACCCCATGAAGCAATCTCAAAAATAGCAGAACCTGCACGAGAAATTACTAAATTTGAAGCACCAACAGCCATTCTAGTATCTAAATCACTTAAGTAAGGAATAATTTTATATCGAGCAATGTTTGAATTATTTTCCATTACTAATTTTGAACGAGAAGAAACATCGTCTATATTTTTT